>Ga0228710_1002184_pt1 | contig 30573 bp, 18 predicted proteins | sample MedpolnodulmetaG_FD_177995 | JGI IMG/M metagenome (GOLD analysis project Ga0228710, IMG submission 177995) | Root nodule microbial communities from Medicago polymorpha collected in Santa Monica, California, United States - pink nodules | ecosystem: Host-associated > Plants > Roots > Nodule...
GTTCTTTTTATACCCCAAGAAAGAGTCTTTTTACCCACGGTAAAAAGTTTTTGGGGTAAAAAGAAGGAGATTTACTTTTACCCCAAGGGTTGACCTCTTTGTGCCCCAAGTCGGTTGGCCTATTTTACCCCCTTCCTTGACCCTTTTTTACCCCTAAATTGGCCCCCAAAAGAGCTAAAAAAACAAAAACTACAAAGGTGAAAGAGTGAGGAGGAGAAGAAGAGAAGGTATGGTGTGAGGAAATAGTGAGTTTTGGAGGGGTATTTATAGTGAGAAATGGGTACCATAGGTTTTATTAGTACTAAATGCAGTCAAAAGAGTAGGAAAAACGTGTAGAAATGAGTTAAATTGAAGGTGGAATAACTGACCAACTTCAAAAAAACGTGTTCTAGAACAAATATCACCGGCCAACCTAGCGTGAGTTAAGTCACACTAGTGTTAACCTTGGTGTGAGTTAAGTCACGCTAGTGTTAACCTTGGCGTGAGTTAACTCACGTTACTGTGGCCAGTTGTTCATGCATTATAAATGGTTTTTACACCCTTGTTAATATTTACATTTGTCTTATAATTGCTTATTTAATTAATAAATTCCAATAAAGTAAATAAATAAATTAGAATAAATCAGTGTTAATTCGAATAAAAATTGCGTATTTAATAAATTCGAATAAAGTTACGTCTTAAAAAAAATCAGAAAAAAAACCTAATTAAACTCAACGTGAATTCGAATAAAAGTTACATTACATTACATAAACAACATGTATATATGTTATTACATTACATTTGGAAATGCACCTTCCAACTACAACAATTATCTTACCTCTGAATGGGGTAAATTCAAACTTGCTAAACAACAACTATCAAGCATTCATCCAGAAGTTTTATTGTTTCATTCAAAAGATTAAATTCTTGTTAGTTTGGTTTAGATGATGGTATTCAAGTGCCAAAAGAATGAGGCCCAGTCCTTGACACTTCCATACTTCATCTAAACCAAACTAACAGGAATTTAATCTTTTGAATGAAACAATAACACTCCCGGGTGAATGCTTAGGAACTGTCGTTTAACAAGTTTAAATTACCCCATTCAAAGGAAGACAATTGTTGAAGTTGGAAGGTGCATTTCCCTACCTAATCACGATCTTTTGGCGGAATCTGACTCTTGATAATATCTTCAGTTGATCTCAGCAACGTTACCCGCATATCGATCCACTGGAACATACTATGCTCCCAAAACATGCTCGTCATGTTTTCGTCGTTCGTTAATTCCACCCAACTGAATGATACTCTCCCCTCGTCGAGCATTGGACGTTTATACCAAACGTATTCCACCCTCCTTGTGTCTCTCGGGTCGACTCCTTGGTAGAATTCATTCAGTTCATCTTTGAGACCTCTTAACGTTACACCAAGACACTGAACCTTCAACCTCTGAGGTTCTCCGCCGTTTAATTGTGCATGAACGTCGATCCAACCGGCCATTGCTTCAAATCTACACAATAAGAAATTAAACACAATCAATGAAAAACTCATTCATACATTTCATAAAACACTTGGAGTGCAACTTATACATAAACCCTAAAAATGATAACTGCAACATAAACATGCAAACATCTAAACAATTAAGCAATATAAGTGATTTACATGTAACATTGTATGATTTCTTAGCAAAAAAAATCAAAATTTAAACTAAACCCTAAAACGAAAAAAATCTAATCTAAGTGTAAAAAATTTAACATAATCATGCAAACATCTAAACATTATAACAATTAAGCACTATAAGTGATTTACATGTAACATTGTATCATTTCTTACAAAAAAATCAAAATTTTATCAAAACACTAAACCTAATAAATTCTAGTTTAAGTGAAAAAATCTATCATACCAACATAATTTAAGTGAAAACTTACTTGTTCTTGTTGTTGGAGAGTTGTTTGATTTGAAGTTGAAGGAATTTCGAATTTGGGTAATTTGAGAGAGATTTGAGAGAGTTTTGATCGAAAATGAGGAAATAAGGAAATGAGGCTCTACCTTGGCAAATAACAACACGTAGCGTGAGTTATCTCACGCAGCATGACTTAATTCACGCAACGCAGGTTAACTCACGCAGGGGCAATTTGGACAATTACTTTGGGAATGAGCAGAACCATTTGGGTAAAGAGCAGAACTCAATAACAAATAATGATTGTTCAATAGACATCTCAAAATTGTTCACTTGATTAAAAAAGTTGATTAAAAATTATGATCCGTTAAAAAATTACACATTAAAATAATTGATCGGAAGTTACGACTCTATTGAAAACGTAATCTAGGTGGCTATTGAGCAACTATCTAACAAAATTGGCCAAGAGAAGCGGTCCTAACAATTTGGCTTGGCCTAATGTTGACTTGAGACCTTGGAGTATGTCCCGTCTCAAAGTCTCATATTCAATTTTCTCCGATGTCAATTTGGATCAGCTAACTTCTTCATAAAAAAAATGATCCTGGCAATTCACCATTTACAACAAAGGATCTCATTTCTAATCTTCAGATGAGGATATTTGTTCTGTACTACTATTGCAGTTTACAGTTTGGCTCTTATTAGGATACTTTTTTAGGATGAAATGTAAAATGAAAATCATTAGTTAATTAACAGGTACCATTATTTAATTAAATTAACATAGAAAACTAGTATAGGGCAAGAGTGCCCTGATGTGGAGAAGAAAAAAAAAACCATGAAATAAATGTATGAAATTTTACCACGTGTCATTAGAGGAAGAATTTTTTTAAAATAGATAGATTAGTTAATAGACTAAGAATGGATCTTTGAGTCACATAACAACAAACCCTATTTAAAAAATTATGAGTAGCCTAAATAGGCATAAACCTCATTTTTTTATATTAAATAAAAGACTGCAAATAAGTTGGTGATGAGTAAGCAAATTATTCACTGATGTATACTAAAAAAATAATAGGTAGCCTAAATTTTATTTTATTTTGGTACATGAAGCCTAATTGTTTTTTGGTTATGGTGAAAAGAATTTCAAGTCCTTTCTAGTAAAAAGTATGATTCCATTCTCAATCATTAAAATGAATCTCATTCTCTAACATGCTGCTGTCATACAGTATGATGAAAATTGTAAATAAAGAAAAATTATACTTCCACCACTTGGATTAGTCCCCCACATGAAGGGCATAAAAACCATTTCTTGACAAAAATCTTGTAATAGTAAACCTAAAAATAAAAATGTCATATAATGACTAAAAAGAAACAAGTGATGTAAAATACAAGTGCAATGATCAATAATATAAAGTGAACATTGCACAGATCCTTTTTTTGCATGATTAACACTAACACATTTGTTGGTTGGCAAGAAAAAGAGGTTCAACCACCTATTCATCTCAACATCAAGGTGATAATAACAAGTGTATAAAAAAGATATACCAAGAACTGTGAAACATTAAATAGTGGGTTGGAAACATAGGACAAAAGAAACTTATAGGGTAATGAAGAATGGTCCCAATTGAATTAATCTTCCTGATTAAAGGAAGAGAAATCATTTTAAGGTCATATTGTATATAAAGTGAATACCACATATATAGGTAAATGAAAATCAGACATTAATCTATGAAGTACGGTTGGATGGATGGACAAGGTACCCAAACACATTATAGACCTTGGAGGGGACCTCTTCTAAAAAAACTAATCAAAAGATAACACAGACAAAATCATTTCAAAACAGTTGTGACTTTGTTTTCACCTATGGTTGCAATCTAACATTCAGTTTTAAGCCAAATGAGATCATAGATTGGATTTGAAACAATCAAAATATTATGCAATCAGTTAGCACATCTCAGTCATTGAATCTAAGATCAGATAATTCAAATTCCAAGTTTCTGTTTGAAATATGTCAAGTAAAGTCAGAATATGAACCGCCCGCTATTTATATTTACTCAACGACCCTAGTGACCGTAAACAATCCAAATCCCTACAAGCTCTAGTTAGATGAACAATTTATGGACAATGACATGAACATCAACACACACAGACAATCTAAGCATGAATTAGTGGACATAAATTATGACAAACATATTACAGGGAGAAAGCAGACAACAACAAGCATTAAACAATGAAAATTCCTTGATTTATTGGTTTACATAGTTGGCTAAGAAAAATAAAACACAACATTTCTGTGTAAGACTACTCAGTAATCTCAAAAGAAATTTAAAATTATGGACCAAGAAAGTAAGAAATACATTCAAATAAACCATGTTAAAAAGATGAGACTAAATTCTCAGCTGGGGAAAGCCATCCCAAAGAACAATTAACTCGGTAAATGAAGCGACGGCGGAACATGGAAGCACCCTTCAAGGCAAAGTCAGATTGTGCATATTAGCATCTTCTGTTGAGTTAATTGAAAATTATCTCAAATTCCCTCAACAGCCCATAACAGCACAGTTATACACGAACACTCCGACATGCTCCTTCAAACCGAGTACCTGCCAATCAATGATGCCATCCCTGACACCGGATTTAGGACACCATGAATTCAGCACAATAGCTTCACCTTCTGGACCCCTTTGTCCACCCACGACCAAAAGTTTATCTCCACAAGCCTTGAAAGCAAGGCCCCAGCCATTTGAAGAATCAGCCCGAACTGGGAGCCTCCCCAATTCATTCCAAGTGTTCTTTTGCTTGTCATACATCTTCACCATGTTAGTTAAGTGCTCAACTGCATACAACTGATTATCCACAACTGCCACAAGTGGAGGTGCTTGAGCACCCACATTAACATATGGATACATACCCTCTATTTTCCTCCAACTTCTTGTTGAAAGATCATATTCTTCTCCACAAGTTAATGAAACAGTTGTGCTCGACATTCCACCGATAACATAGAATTTGCCATCCATAAAAAAACTAGAGCACAATCTACGCGGTGTGTGCATGTTTGGTAAAAGTTCCCATGTACATGATGCAGAGTCATACAACTCAGCAGACTTCAGAACATTTCCATATTTATCACTTCCACCGGCTACAATAGCAATTGAACCAAGACTACTAGATCCAAACAAACAGCGAGGTTGGTTCATCTCTGGACACTTCAACCAACGACGGCAAATCAAGCTATACTTCCAAATGGCGAACTCCATCAATTCCCTACCAAAAACCAAGAGTTCGCAACCCACAGCCAAGGACTCTTTGTCCGCGTGGTTAAAACACTCATCGCACGGTATCTTAGGCAACGCCATCCATCTACCTATGGTAGGGTCAAACGCCACCCATCCTCTTGGATCACAAACCAAATAAACCAAATGTTCCACAACTCCCAATTCTTTCCGCAATCCATATAAATAACCACTACTGATCAACCTACTATACCTTTTATTAATACAAGACAGTGACGCGTGATCGGATCTACCAACCCAAGCGAGACAATTGAGGGCAACATCATCGATCAGACCAGGGAGAAGTGAATCATTTGGTCTATGTCTAGGAAAACCATCATTCACTCCTTCCCTCTGATCCATTTTAAGAAAACTATTCACTTTCTACTCATCATCCTGCAAACAACAATCCAAAACACAATTCCTTTATCATCTCAAGGAATCATCAACCAATCCAAAACAAAATCACCACACCATATGAAAAATCAATCTTAACAAACAAAAAAAAAAAACTTTTTATCCAATTAATTAAATCTATGTCAGCATGCAACCAGTATCTATATAACTACATATCAATATCAATTATTTCCATCAGAATCTAAAATTGACTTATTAATAAAAATCACCCCTTTTTAAAAACTAATTTCAATTTAACACAATTTATTGATACATAAACATAAAAATCGTAATTTTGGGGAAAAGATAAACAGAAAAAAAAGATTTCAATACCAAATTGAATCACAAAGAAGAATCAAAACTCATCCAGTAAAGTTGCATGTATGATTTACAGCTCCAAGGAGACAGAACCATCTGCAAAAATTAACCAAAATAACAATAAATTAAACAACTTTGATTAAAAGGGTTAAAATTGGATTAAGAAAAATGAAATCGGGTCAAAAGGGTATTCGCTGATCCAATTAAAAACTGAATTTGGATCCAAATTTAAAAAAAAATAGTTTTTTCTTCTTCTGTTGAAATTATAAAAAAAAATAGAAAAAACTGATTGATTAATTCAAGAGAATGTGTACCTGGAAGTGAAGAGATCTGAGAAATTGAAGGAATTGAGTCAAAGCATGTTGAGGAGGAAGAAGAACAGAGAAAGTAGATAGCTTGCAAGTTTGGACAGAAAATGAAACTGTAGTACTTTTATTATTTGTGATTGTGATAACAGAACAGAACAGAACAGAGAGAGAGAGAGAAAGAGAAGAGGTACACCTTCTTATATATATAATCTAAATTAAATATATAAGTCAAAATTGCATTACTCATTAATTTGACAAGTCGTTAACTTAATTTAAGTTTTATGTTTCAATATTAGTATTTTTTTTTTGTTGAAAGAATATTAGTTTTTTTATTTGTTACCCATGTTATTGATATGAACTTTTGATTGTGATAAACCAGGTCAATGAATTATACCAAAATGTGAATTGTTCTAAATAAATTCAGTTTTTTTTGTTGGTATGATTAAATAATTCAGTTTAACTTTTGAATGAAACAATTATATAAAAGTCTAAATCCATGATCAAAATATTTTTTCCTAAAAAAACAAAGGGTTAACATAAATTCGGTGACTCACGGTGTCATTTTTCCAGAGGTTCGTTATTGTGTGGTGGGTTGCGGCCATCTAGAAGACTCACAACATGTGTTTCTTCTATGTTCTTATTTCGCTTCCCTTTGGCCGATAGTGCGAGCGTGGATCGGGTTTGATGATGTCGACACTCAGGTTATTCACAATCACTTCTATCAGTTTATGTATTACACAGATGGTCTGAAAGTATGACGTAATTTTCTTCATCTCATATTACTTTTGTGTTTCTGAATTTTGTGGAATGAAAGAAATAATCAGTTGTTTAAAAATCAGAAATGTACTAGTTACCAGCTACTAGAAAATGTTAAGTATTATTCTTTGTGGTGGCTGAAAGCAAAATAGGTTACTTTTGTTTTCGATACCCAAATGCGGTGGCCGAATCCCCTAATGTGCTTGGATATTAGCTAGCACTGTTCTCTTGTTACTCTATGGACAACTTGTATTTTTAGTAGTCTTTTTGGCACACCCTATGTTGAAGAAATTACTGTAGTTTTGTTAATATAATTCATTTTTGCTCGTAAAAAAAACATAAAATAGAAATGTCAATGATGATTTAACGATGTTTTTTCTTATATACTCCACAAATTAATCGAGAGAGAAGGTTTCTCCTCAGTTAAATGATTTTTTCTTTCTATGCAAGAGTAATGGATGGTACAATTACTCAAGATTAATATTTTAGTATTTGAAGGACTAGTTTTGACAAAAATATAAAAAGATGACATCAGACATTTATACTCTTTACTAGGGGTGAATAAATTAACCAAAAAATTGAATTGTGAACTCTTGAAGTGAACCGAACTAAAGAAAAAAATTGAACCATTACTAATAATTATGGAATTAAACTGAAATAATTCGGTTAAGTTCAAAACAGTTCGATTTGATTCAAAATAGTTTGGTTTCGGTTCGGTTGTAAAACTTTTAAAATTCGATTTCGTTTGATTTTTATATTTTTTTCCTAATGGTACCAATAATAAGTAATTACAGTTCGGTTCGAAACAGTACAATTTAATTCGATTAGTAATCAATTCGGTTCAGTTTTTATCCCGAACCGAACCCTCTTTTGCCCACCCCTCTTTACATACCATGTTTTACTTTGCTGTTGTGACCCTTCTCTTTAGTCTAATTACAATTTGTTCTTTTTCTTTGTTGGTTGTTTTTTCACTTGTTTTGTCGTGTAGTTAAGAAGATCAACATGACATGAGTTTTTTTTTTAATCGATGATAACATGAGTCTGTTTTGCAAGTAGAATTATGTTCTTCGCTGACACCTCATATTTTTATTTTTAATAAAGAAGTAAATATAAAATTTATTTATACACAAAGTAATACTGATAATAATTTAATAGATCTCCGTAAGCACAAGTCAGTTGATAAAAATATTATAATATGTATAAGTCAGAGTTTCAACCTTAAACTTTTTCCTTACTCATTTTGAGAGGTGAAGTTGTCTAATAGACAACTTGACAAAAATAATAATAATTTAACCATCGTCATTAAGGTTAAATTTGATCGGAAAACTATACTCTCACAACGTGGCAAATCTAATTTTAATGTTGATTGAGATCGGAGAGAGGTGTCAACCATACATGTTTGGTAATATCTTCAATATGAATATTTCAGGGAGGGCCGTTTCTGAGATTTTGGTTGCCTACGGACGAACCTACAATTTGGACCTTAAATAATAAGTATATATAAAAAATTGAATTCCTAAAGTGTGAAAATAATTTTCTTGAAGATGATAGTTTTTATTACGTTAGGAAATGTGATATTCAATTCCCTAGTATGTCCTTTTTCAATTAAAATGTGTATGATTTTAGCATTTTCTAAACTTAATGAACCTTTAATTTTATATTTTGGGGTCCAAATTTTAAACTTAGTTTTTGAAATCTAAGATGGTCGTCCTCTTCGTCCTACCTCAAATAGAGCCCTGATTTCAGATGAAGAGAACCTAAGCAAAATAACTAAAAATATACCAACAAATTTTCCATTGTGTCTTTGCTTTATAAATTTAACATTGTTGAGTAATATTCAAATGGACTGAATTTTAAATGTGAATTAAACAAATTACCTATTCAACTGAATTAATTATATTTTTCTCAACCGATGCCACAAGTGTATGATAAAGTTAGTGTCTACTCCCCTCGGTCCTATTTATAAGAGAAATTTGGGTCAACAAAAGTTAATGTATTTAGTTAAAAATTCAGTCCAAATACATTCACTTTTGTTGGCCTAACTTTCTCTTATAAATAGGACCGGAGGAAGTATTAAACATTTTTGTTAAGGGTAATTGTTTTTTTAAGCATGTCTCAACTCGCAATTGCCTTGTCACTACAAATTTAGGACCATGCAATTTCACATTTCCCCTTTAAGAACATCACACTAGTAGCCAGTGGCATTAACGTTGATAGTAAAAATTTAGTCGGATGACTTAGTCCATTTTTCAGCGAATTTGCATTGGACTAATATTTAGGATACAAATTTTATTTAAACGGACTTACAATTAGAAACAATGGTTTACGTAGGTTAGTTTATACATCACTTTGCTCTGCCTTTAAATGGAACCTCACAAGTAGATGTAGTAAAATTGTACATTTTAGATTAGTCAATTATTAGATCAGATGTTAAGTTAAAAAAAAAAATAGAAACAATGAGGATATTGATGTTCAATAATTAACTAACTACCCATGTACGGTTAGTGAAAGCTATTTTATAGCCATTTGTGATAGATTTTTGATACTTTTTGTTGTTGTACATAGCAATGCCTTTATTAGAATATAACATAACATATAATTGAGAGTGATGCGACTAATATTATTACCACTCGAAAGAAATAATTAAAGGATCATTCATATTGGTCAAATCTTTTTAACATATAGATGTAAATAAACCAAACCACTCACGCTAAATGGAGGAGTAATTAAATAGGCCTAATATATAAGGCATGAGTGAGAAAGAAAAAAGGAAGCTTAAGATTTTTTGACCAAAAGATTAAGATTGAAAATTGAAAACTTGAATCCAACATCAGCACCAAAGATTTGACCTAGTCTACTCGTACTTATATCACTTTTTCTCCTCTTTGAATAGTAATAGATGGAGTCTCACCTTTATCCAATGATGACTCCTCTTCCTCCAAACCTACCTTTTTTCTTTTTCGAATTGAATAATGGGAAACCTATGTAAGTTCTTCAAAAAATCAACCTCAAGTTCCCATGTTTTCATAGGAAATGGCTAATTAACGAAGGTGAATACATGGTTAATTTACACTATAATTGGTTGGATAAAGATAGTAAAAGGAAATCAAAAGGAAAAAATGAGTGAGGAACAATGATTTTCTGCAGTCATATAGTACATCTATGATCGCTGGATCGCGATGAAGGTGAGAAAAACCACAAAAAGGCAGGGTTGAATTGTGTTTTCAAAAACTTTTCTTTCTTACGTTCTGAAGAACTGTTCCCAGGTTCAGAGTCTGAAATAGTTCAGAGTCTTAGTGAGTTCAGAGTCTTAGTGCAGCGGATAAATGTAAGAGAACAGAGAAAGAAAGAACACAAGCAACTATACAAGTTCCTTCCACAAACCGGAAGTAGTCATGTCCCCCTTGCACTTCCAAGGAGAGTTCCACTAAAATGTAATGTCGAATTACAAGTTGCTCAATCACATAAGAAAGAGACTTCTCAATGCTCAAGGACAACTCCAAGAGACTTCCTTGCTCAATCACACCTGAAAGAGACTTCTATGCTCAAGGACAACTCCAAGAGACTTCCTTTGCTCAATCACTACTAAAAGAGATTTATCTTAACAATTACAACGAATTGAATAAGGTTTTGAATACTTGATATACAATCAGAGGTATTCACAATACAATACGAAACAGAACAGACTCTGTTTTTCTAGACACTTAAGAATTCTAAGATATGAACTATTGTAAGAATTCTCTAAGTTGTTGATGTGTTTGCGACGTTTTGCACAGAGAATATTGGCCTTGTATGTGTGTATATATGTCTGTGTATATCTTTTGTTCTCCAAGTCTTTATCCCTATATATAGAGGATTTGAGAGACGTTGGAAATTAGCCGTTACATCAACTTGTCTTGCTTGAAGCTTTGATTCTTCACCATTGATCTTTTGCCTGATTTGATAATTGTCCTATGAAGAGCTAATTTCAAATCCATTCCATTTGAAAAGGAACAATGTCTGCAGCAATGTTACTGTTATTTTTGTCTTGATGTAGAGACAAAGTTGCAGAGATGGTGGTTGCAGAGTTAGTGGTTGTACACTTCGTACACTGTACTTTGTCAACTCTGGTGAAGTAGCTTCTGGTGAGATGCTTCTGATAGCCAGATGACCTTGCTTCTGATGACGTGTCTTCAGGAGCTCTATCTTTAGACTCGTTTCTTTAGACGCACTTCTTCAAACGCATTCTTCCAAACGCTCTAAGCTTCAAATAAAATTCCTTTGCTCTTTGACTTGTTCAATCATAATCTTTATGAATAGTACTTTGATTATGATCCTGTACACTTGAACAAATGTTTAGCATATCCAATTGATAATTTTAAATACCTTGTTATCATCAAAACTCAAGAGGTGATTTTGAAAAACATCTTTTGTTCCAACACGCGATAGGATGAACTAAATTTTAAGCACGGTAATTATATTTCCAAAATAATTAAAATAAAGATAAAGATATTGTTTTTAAACTTTGTATTGTGATTTTAACTATTATTATTTAATTATAATTGCAGACGTTGAATTATTAAAAATATTTAACTTTAATTATATGTATTTTAAGTCATTGAAATGATAGTTGGTTGATAGTGTAAATTATTTTACACAGACACTAATGTATCAACAATAATCTTATTATAATATTATTAATTTACTAAAATCGTTATACAAATGTCTAAATGTTAAAGTTTGACTGAATGTGTGAATAGTACAAGAGTGATAGTACTGATTTATCTCAACTTCAATGGTTGATCTCGTGGTAAAGGTTTAGGATCTAAGAACGTGTTTCTGTTTAGGTCTTGGGTTTGACCACATATGCCAACATAATTCCTGTCTTGAGTCAATTTATTTAGAGTTTTGTTCTGACTTCAATTGAACCCTCCGCAAATGAACGACGAGATTGGTCTGCAGGTTAGTCGATCATTAAACTAGATACCAAATTTAAAAGATATATTGATTGATCTTTCTGTAGAGTTTAACGGCTATAAAGTGACACAGGAACTCATCATCTTGCATGTAACCAAAATTTGTAAACATCTTTTAAATATAACTACCGGCAAATACTTTTTTGTGCTGATTCTAATCCCAAATATTTTATTTTTATTAGACGTCAAACAATGAATATCATTTTTCTTTTAATAAATAATATATATGAATATGAAAAATATTTGATAGACATCCTTGTATACACCTTAAAAGAAAAAAAGATAATAAGATACCATAAATTTAATAGATTTTGATAAAAAAATAAAATAAATTAATAGATTGGTGATAGGATAGAAAAGGGAAGATAAAATATAGAATGAGTGTTGTAAAAATTTGAATGTCTAAATATCATCGAAGAATGAATTGTATCGATATTTGCTCTTGTATGTTTCCTCATGCTACTACAGCTAATCACTATTACTTTTTAATCTTATCTTATCTACTGTATAATTCTTTGCTTTCACTAAAAATAAATAAGTCGATCTTATGTGCACGTTTAGTATATGTAAATTAACCAAAGAAAAACATAAACGGCAGAAAGGTACAAAGTACAAACAAACATGGAAGACCTGATCAAGATTATACTTATATTAATAGAAATTGTTTAACATAATATTATATATTCATATTTCAGAAAATGCCAAAATATAGAGGGAGGAATTGGTAAAACTAAAAGCAATTAAGATGAGAAGGTGGATGCATGAGAATCTAATACGTTTTCTTTATTCCAAAATAGGAGAGTGATCGATCATCATGTGAATGTGTTTGTTTGTTTGTTAATGCCACTTGTCGATCCTCAAAAGCCTAATAGTTTCTTTTTTGCAATATATATTAGAGAAACAATTTATATTTATATTATTATATATACTGAAAATGCAAGTAAAAACAATGGAATCAAACTGAAAACCTTCTAAGGAAGGAGTATTTATGCCCCCTCTCTCTTTTTAAAGGACAATGAAGCATTTATTTCACTGGCGTATATAGCAGCAGACTACAGCTAAGATTGCGATTCATCATTCATCAACTCAACTATAGTCTATATTAAGTTCTCACTGCAAAGAGGTCTTCATAATTTTGATTCAATGACCTATTTGATTTTCTACATAAACTTTTTCAATGATTATATATATATATTTAAAATGTCAGTTTCATTTTTTTAAGGATAAATATCATTTTCATTATTCTTTTATTTTTAGACATTAATATACGAGGAAATAGTTTAAACATTAATATTATCATAGACCATTGGTCCATTGTTGCTACTTGCTACTAACACTCCTCCAAACTCTCTAACACAATCCAACTATATATTGACAAGTCATTTATAAGATCGGAAGAGTGTTGAATTTAATGATAGCCTCCGTAAACCTCTTACTTTCACGCATCCCAACCAACACATGCAAACTTGAAACAAACTAAAAATAACAATAAAACACAAACAAAGAATTACAACGACAAAAACATGAAACACTAAAACAAACATTAGATCTCAAACTAAGGTTTGGTGGAGTTATCAAAACATAAAGTTGTCATAGCGGCTTTCTACGGAGCGTTCGGAGGTCACTTCTGCAATTGAAGTTGAAACATCAAGTAACGAATTTAGAGGTCGTGGATGAGGTGGAAGACGGTCAACCGTAAAAAATGTGGATTGGTGGTCGATGATAGTTAGTGATTTGGTACCAAAATATAGAAAAGAAAGAAAACAATGTTTTTGGACTCACCCCAATATAAAAAGAAAAAAAAAGCATGCATGCAGATACATGTATGAAAGTTTGTTTCTACTATTTGTTTTTTCTTTCAAACAAGACAAATGAAATTTATTTTCTCTTTTTTTAAATCCAAAACAATAAAATAAATGAAACTTAATTACTTTTTGTTTTCTTTTTTAATCTATTTGTTTTCTGTTTCTTTATCCCCACTTTTTTCTCCCAAACTAATTGTTTATATGCTGCATCATCCTTTATCTCATGTCAATTGCCAAATGATATACTTATATGGTCTAAAATGAAAACTTAATACATCATAACTAATCTAATTAGAACATTTACATGCCACACATTTCATTTTTTGTCCATTTTGTTCAAACTTCATTTTCATTGCCAACACCACTCCAGTTCATCAACAAACAACTTTATTTTTTTCTCAATAAATAAATAACTTAATGAAGATCAAGGCAGAAGTGTGATGCTACAAAGACTCCTCCTAGATTTGACGGATAGTCAATTGAATTTGACATCTTAAATTTATTGCATGTCGTTCATAACCTTGGTGCTCTACAAACAAAAGACTGAATGAGCTATTAGTTATGTGTTGCTTTTAGACAGGAAATTTTGTTCACATATTTATGTTTTGAGGAAAATTTGGTACATATATATTCATCATACTTATGTGTAATATTAGACATTCATCATTAATTGGAGCCCTAAACCTAATTAACACTTATAAGAGCTTATGCTTAAAAACTTAAATTATTAACTACTACTATGAAACTTGTGTACAAATTCCATGTGAAGTGACATCAATTTGATGGTTCACTCAATTAAAATCCTTGAAAAGAAGAAGGAAAAAAATACCACAAACTATAGTTGACACATATACTTAAATCCGATCAAGACTTACTTGATCACAAATACAAATATTTTGTATTTAAACAAACACATATTAACAATCACATCATTCATTTATTCTAATAATCACAGGATCATTTTGTTCCGTTTATTCATTCTTCTGAAGGTTTGCAAGCTCGTCGTTCATTCATGCAGCTTATTTAGTTATGTTATGTTTGGGTTATGTGGAAGGAGTGACATTACAAAGTTTTCAAGGCTAATGAAACCACAATTCACCAGATGTTAGATAAAGTCAAGTTACATTTATTTTGGTGGTTGAAAGCTTATAATATCAATCTTAATTTAAACTCTCATATATGGTGGTAGAGCCCTTTTGTTTGCATGGGCATTGGCTAAGTATTCATATTTCCTTGTTTTTGGTTTCATTTTTACTGTATATTTTGGAGGTTCTTTCTTCCACACCTTGTGTTAGTAAGGACTCTCAGTTGTGTTAATATAATCCATTTTTACTTGTTAAAAAAATGATTTTTCTCTTTTACCTTTTTTAAATCCTTAAACCCTCTGGTCATCTAATTTTATATTTTTTTGTGTGGTGGCTGGGGTTCGAACCCAAGACCTTAGATATTGTTAGCTAGTATTTTCACCAGCCTCATTTAATATGGTCAACATTAGTTGACTTTTACTCTTGCAGGAATCGAAGCATTTTCCTCAATTAAAGGAGTTTCGACGAGTCAAGAAGCAAAATCGTCGAAGTCAAGCAACTGCCTTTGAAGCGGGAAGATTCGAATTTCAAAAGAGAAGCGGTTTCCACAAAGGATAACGTGAGAGACAAGTGATTGTCTACATGGAAGGAGTGCTGATCGTGGGATTAGTTTCTTTCCAAGTTATTTTCTTTGTATAAATAAGAGTTTTCCATAGAGAAAACGGGTCGCAAATAACCTATATAGAATTATAAAAAACTCGAGGTACTGGCGCGAGAGAAAAGAGTCATAAAGAATGTATGTAAAGGATTTGTCGAACCACTTTTATTTTTAATGCATTGTATTTTACCTTTCCTTTACGTTTCTGCAATTTAAACTTAATGTTTTTACTGTGCATTTAAAAACCTTTTTTCTGTCGAAAGACACCACACGGTCTCGTCCTATTCGTTAAGCAATCTACGAACTCGATGAAGACACAAAAACAGATACATAACATGTCCTAAGATCTCTGATTTGTTAATGCTCGTAATAATCAAAACCAGTTTGAATTATTCACCAAAAACATCGATAAACAGATATATTATGTATTGTCCCTCGTAGTTGATCAAGCTCACAACAACATCTAAATTTTTTGTTTATATGAAGAGAAAAAAAAAAGTGGTGATTCGGCTAACATAGGTCCAGTCTGTCCGTCACTGATTGACGTGATTCTTTTATTTCTCTCAATAATATTTGCGCCTTATCTCGACAACATCAATCCTATACACTATTAGTATTTATGATTTTTCATACTCTTCTCTTCTCCCATCACCAACGGCTTCTATTCTACTCGTACAGTAAGAAAATTCTTCTACTACTTTTACAAAAAACAAAATGAAGGTCAATCAAACTATTCAAAATTTTACGTGTAACAGTATGACTTTGTCTCATTTGCATAAACAAAACAGATTCAACATGCTTGCATATCTAGAATAAACTCATAATTAGACCTTTTAAAATTTAAAGACCCAAGTTAAGAATCTAAATGTAAAAAAAAAAAAAAATGATATCTTGTGTTCTAAGCGTACAAAAAGATAATTAAATTTTGCTATGATTGAAATTTGAACCATATTAAGTAGGATATGAGACATTCATCCTGACCAATGTTTGCACAATGCGTGCACATATTTTTAACTACCGGTTCTTTTAGGCTTTTCTTCGCTCAAAGTTTTGAAGCCTAAAACCTAAGCTTTAGTTGCTTGACCTTATAAGAGCCACATGTGCATAAGTAAGATAATATGATTATAAATCATTTGATTTAATGGTAAAAATTAACATGTGGATGATGCAAGATTCACTTCACTTGTACATTATAAAACAAATTTAATACTTAATATACCATATACTAGTTAATAATATGATTATATTCTATAATTTTTTTTATTCCCTCTATGGTGAAGACGAAAGACCAAAAACGACAACCAAACTAACAAAGATTTGCATATAATATCAGATCAGATACTATAGTAAATACAATATTTGAAAGTGTAAGTCTACACCTTATGTATAGTGTTGACATTGTTGTGTAGTGCCGTACGAAACTTAAAAATGAATAAAAATGGAGAGAAGGAAAATACTTGGTATTTGCAAAAGAAACCTTTCCCTTTCACCAAAACACACGTTTTGCTTTATTCTCATGCACCGTTTGTTTCGTGCTGGCTAATAGCTAGAGAGCCGTGGAGAATTAGATTTGTTAGTTAAAGTTGAGCAACATGTAATGGTTAGTCAAATAATGGTAAAATTTCTAATACATTTTCTCTAAATAAATAGTCAGGTAAGACAGATTACAAATTTCATCAAGGTCAAGACAGATCTTAAGATCCAAAAACCGTTTACGAAAATATTGACAAATCACTCTTCAAACATGTCTTCACATTGACAGTTAGAGTTAAACTCACAACGACAAATAAATCAACTTCTTATCAACTGAATCAATCTTCATCAATTCTGATACATCTATTTGAAAATTAGAGTACAACTATTATTCAGATACCATATATATTCATAGATTTACTTTCTATTTACAATTTTTTTCTATTAGAAAAACACAATATTAAACATCAAATTTTTGATATCAAATATGATTCTATCCGACTCTATATTAATAGTATATCTAATACACACCGAACAAAATTTGACGTTTGACAATAAATTCTCTGCATAAAAACAATGGTTGAACAGTGTGATGATGATGACGAATAACACAGCCAAAAACTGCCTCCATTCTTGTCTTTTTCCATGGATGAACAAAGACTTTTCTTTGAGAGTACAACACGTATACGACAACAATAACTTTATCTTATTATTATTATTATTATAGTACTCGTTGCAAATTGTTATAGTATCTTTTTGAGTTGGAAGTCCTCAGTACCAATCTCACGTATTTTGGGTAAAAAAGGCTAAAAGTAAGTACAATGCTAGAATTCAAAATTGAAAAATGTTTGTGCTCATTACCATGCTTAGTTATTATTATTATCTTTAGGAAGGAAAATAATATGGAAGAGTACATTTGGTTTGAGAGGAATGGGTGAAGCAGCACTTGGATTGGGTTCGTGGAGGTTAGGCAAGAATGCACTCCATGAAAAATACCATACAGTACTAGTATTATGAGACTTACACTAAGTAGATAAAAAGACTCAACATGCTACTTTGAGTCATGAGATTCTCTTGCTAAATAATGTACTTGTAATTTGGAATAGACTCTTTCTCATAAGCTTAAGTCAACAATTGGTGGGAGTCATTAGGTAATTTGGAGAAAGAACACAGGAATTTGAGTGATAATCACAACAATTGGTGCGATTGCTAAAAGTTGGAATATAAAGAGTTGTATATAGGCTAAGAGGCTAAATTAAGCACCAAATACTTATGGACTAGTGAAACCGACAGAGAGAAATGACTACGAGGACAGAAAAATGGTTTTACCATAGAGTGAACGTTACAATTGAATTAACAGTTCTTTATTTTTGGTGTTAAATTGATTTAATAGTTTATTGTTTAATTATTATTATTATTATTTTGTTGGTAGAACTATTGTTTAATGGGTTGGATGTTCGAAAGACAACCTAATGGTAATTTTGGTGATCTACTATAGGTATTTATAAAGGGATCTCCAAGAAGATTATATGTACTCGTAATAAAAAATTAAAATAAAATAATGGGATAAAGTGTTTTATTTCTTAGAGCATGAGATAATGTTTTTTGTAGGGAGCATCAATTTCAATTTATTTTTCAGATGTTAATAATTAAATTACTTAATTCATAGTTTAGGTAGCTAACAAGTTTTTTTCATTGATAAAATGGAGTTAAGTTTTTTTTTTTTACAAGAGTTAATTAAACATGAGTCATTGAAATATGCATGCACGCGACGTGAGAAAAATCACATTTCAATATTGTACAAGTTTAAGTACTTTCAATTAATAAAACCAGTACTTAAAAACCATGTTTAAATGTATTTTAAGGGTCAACTGTCTAAATAGCAAATAAAACCAGTACACTTGTATGATTGTTTCTGTTCTTCATGTAGCCCCAAACAAACATTGACCCAAAATCAACAAAGTACAACATATTTGTACAACCTATTTGAGACAACTTTTGGGACAAACTTGCTATTCTCTCTCTTCATTGGTCTAAAGTAATAGAGAGAGAAAAAGGAAGAGAGAGAATAAAAATATAATGTGAGTATGAAAGAGAAAGTTGTCAAAAATTGTACCAACATGGTTGTACAAATATCATTACTCTGGTTTATATGCAGCAAAAAGCCTACACATGGAAGACCAAATACACTCAAAAGCATATATCAGAACACTCCATGTGATGATGTATACATATACTATATGAATATGTATAAAGTAAACTAAACACAACTAAGCACATGCTCGAGAAAAAGCTCATTCTATGCAAGAGGACAAGACATGAACCTTATTTCCAAATGATTCATAACACAAACAGAAGAGAGAAATATGAACCTTATTTTCTTTAATTCCGAGGATTCTTTCGAGACTCTAAAATAATCATAACATACCAACTTAGGGTCAAATGGGATATAAAAAAGAAATAAGATTAATGGGCTTTGCCACTGTACATTGAGAAATCAACTTAAAATAAATAATTTAGTGAGTGTGGATCAATCATGCACATTTCCCTCCTAGAAGTCTTCACTCACCATACTCTTGCGTTTGCACCAACACGAGTACTCACCAAGTGGCCCATCATTTCCAATAACCCAGACATGCTCGGCAACTTCAGCTAATGTCATTCTTTGTTCTGGATCTGCATACCACAAAATCCAAGTGAGAACCATAAAGATAATGTGCCGCAAAAAATAAAACCAGGTCCGTAAAAATGTGTGTAGGAAGAGCGAAACAGTGCAAATTGATATAAAGGACGTGGATAAGAAGTTCAATTAAGTGCTGATGTATAATTATTTCTCTATACATACAAGTTTTTTAATTAAGTTTAGATATGTAGAATGAGTTTTCATATGCTATAATAGAAAATTTATTGTAACAAGGTGAAAACAGTTTACAAACATATGATAAGTTGTTTTTATAAACACTCCAAAACATTTTGATGAACACTAATGTCAGTAAAAAATTTAAATAGAATGTTCATAAGCCAATCAAAACGCAGCATATATAGTTATATAGTTATGATATGCCCCTGTTAATAGGAGCTAACAGAAGTTGAATGCCATGTACCTTTGCAAAGCAATCCTTCTATTAAGTTCTTTAACTGCGGGTTTATGTCATCCGGGATTTCTATAGGATTATTGACTATCTGGAAAAGTAAGAAAACATCAAGTTTAGATTTCTTTAGTATAGGCTGAAAATATGTAACATTAAGTTTATGTAATAATATTAGAGGGTGGGAAGTTAATATAAATCTTACTCTGTCATATGTATCTTGAAGCGTGTCTCCAAGAAATGGGTATTCACCCAATATCATACAGTATAAAGTAACTCCTACTGCCCACGTGTCTGACAATTTACCATGATAAGTAAGACCTAAATAACATCCACAAACAAAACCGAAATGAGAATTTGTGCTTTGATAGGTTTCACAAGGCAAAGTATCTTGCAAGCTTGAAAAAAGATGTCACCTAAACAACATTCTGGTGCAGTGAAAACAGGAGTGCCAGGTGATCGACGAAGTTCATCGTTACCATTCTGCAAAATGAATACAAGCATGATTTTATATTAGTTGCCACGATATATCTTAAGCAACATTAAATGTCACCAATATATCTCAGGAAAAATGTTGAACGGTTAGGTTAGGATGCATGAATATGCTTGAGGATGTAAAAAAGTAAATCATGCCAACATATAAACCATGATTAATTAATCCTTTTGAGGAAAAATCGTAACTTCATATAGGTACTACACCCATCATAAGATTAGCCAAACTGTTCTATTATACCTTTTTATATCAGAGTATTAGAAATTAACAGCACAAGAGGCTTGTATAAATTATGTAATGTAATTAGCACAATAATGAATTTCTAGTTTTAAGTGAAATATTCATCAGCTTTCATATATTTCAGCCAATGATTTTCAATTTCAATCACACAGGAAAAGGTTAATGTGGGTCCCGACTTCGATACTGTAACTTCCGTTCGAGTTTCATACATAAAATAATGCTAAAGACTAAAGAGTAAACTTATCATCTTTCATATCTTTCAAGTATCCTTTAGTTCAGTATTACCTCAAAAGCCTGGCTAACACTGAAATCCCCTATCTTTACAGTCCCATTGCGAGTAATCAACAGATTATCAGGTTTTATATCCCCATGCACAATATTCTGCGTTTCAAACAGTAAAATAATTACCACCATGATTACACGGTCAAATTATTTCAAAGCATGTAAAATGAATGAGTGTAACCATCACAAATAAGAAGTTTTTCATGCATGCATATCTAATAACATGTATTTCTTTCTATTAGGATGCGAACAAAAGTAATTGCAGACAACTTTAGACTTGAACGTCAAATTTAAGTTTCATGCAGACAAACAAAACTAATTTGAAAAGCATCAAGGATAATGTGCATACAAAGTAAAGAAATTGCAACAGTATCTAGTTCTGTTATCCAATCCATTAAAATGTTATTTTATAAAAAATAAAAAAACCGCTAAAATGTGAAATGCATGAACTAAACAAGCTGGGATTGGGAAAACAACAAGCACTGTGTGAGCGTGTGTCTGAGAGAGAGACATGAGTCAATGTTAACACAAAATGATTGGTTGAGAGATAATACATGAGCATGAAGATATGTTAATCCCGAGACTATATCGCGCATGTATTTCCTAGCGGTTTCTTCACCTATGGCACATTGTCGACCAGAACCCTCACAAACCCATTTGCCTTCCACATATTCAAGTACTGTACAAGTAAACATAAGCAGTTAAGCACAGAGCATTACTCACTACAAAGCAAAATCAATAAGAAATGAATTGTGAGTACCCATGTAGAAGTCATCCGACTCTGGGTCATCAATCACCTCGATGAGATTGACTATATTAGGATGTTCTAGCATTTTCATGATAAGTACCTGAAAATAAAGCAAGCATGCCTCTTGAACTACTGAAGGGACACTAAAAAATGTCTAAAAACAATAGAGTTAACAAAGGTAATGAATCATAAGATGCATAAAACAGGAAGCAAATAAATCATAAAACCTTGGCAAAAAACTCATATATATGCATGCTACTGTTCAATCAGAAATCCAAATGATAATATATCCCATAAGAAAATTGATGACCGTATAGAAGATGCCAACATTTATATTTTCTAAGAATGACCTATATGCATCCTACTGTATAAAAAGAACAAGTGACAATAAATTCCACAATAATGGACATCTACGAGCTGAAATTAAGTAGTAGTTTCCACATACTCTTGGTAGATATAAACTGGAAAATGAAGCAGTAGCCCCTCTAGGTGATAAGCAAGTAGTTGACCAGATTCGGTATATATTCACACTTAAAACACATTTCTGACATACATTATGATTGAGTGTATTAATAAGAACTAAGAAACCAATGCCCCAGCCATGTAATGGGGATACCTTCAGTGTTGATCAAAAGATAGATACTAGAAGAAATATACCTCGCGTAGTACATCAGTCATGGCAGTCTCGGATGGAGCAACTCGAAGCTTCCGTAAGTGAGACTTATGAAAAGACTGCAGTTCAAAACAATTAACTTCAATAAATCATCACCAATGCCCTTATCTTGATAATAACAATAAAAAACATGCATGTTGTCATTGATTGGTTTATGGGTTCTTTTCAATCTCTTAATATAACACATCCTCAATTACTCAGCCACACTAGCTAGTCCAACAATATACCTCCATCACACTTCCCTTATATCAAGAAAAGTGACTTCTGCTCTGTTAAAAAATTTCCAATCATAAAGTGATCTGCTTGTTAACACTAAGAATTTCCTTACCTTAATAGCATAATGTTGTCCATCAACGCTACTTTGATAAAGAGCCTGCAATGCATACCAGGGAAGGGAGTCAGGAAAGCAAGCCCATTGAGAAAAGAGAAAGTGTAATTCCACAAACACTTCACTTACCACTTTGCCATAGCTACCGGAACCAATCTTATACTCTCGAATATACTCATTTAACATCTTGTTCCCATTTTCATCCTGGATAGTTTAAATAAAGGTTACGAGTTATGACAGAAAAAACATCCAATACCAATACAATAGATAAGTTTTGCCTTGATACAAATAACCATGTGACTCAAAAACAAAAAACTAACATACAGGATAAAAACTCTTGAAACGTACAAGTGAAGAAACATGAAAAAAATAAGCCATGACTACAAAGAAAGCAGTTACCCAAAACATTTTAAAGTCCAGCCTTAACATGAAGTCGAGTTACCAAACTTTGATAAAAATAGCGTCAAACAACAATAGCTAACCTCCTTTTGATAAATTCTTATTTTGAAATCATATATCAACACAGTTCAGCTAAGGCTCTGGAAACCTTAGAGAAATCAAAACACATGACAACAGTTTTCACCAATATTGAACTCAAAATCACGTGCATCCACACTAGTCAATCTAGTTTAGACTTTAGATGTTTCATTGCCACTAAAGATTGAAAGAACTTTTAGAGCAAAAACAGAAAAGCAATTCCGACAGTTACCTCTGATCGAACAAGCTTGACAGTCTCTTTAACAGGAAAAGGCCTACAAATCATGCCATTCTCCGCTCTGAAGTTCAAAATTTCCTCGGAACGATTGGGTAAATTTTGCGGCTCACTGTCATCTCCGCTGGTTGTATTACTAGTATAATCACCACTATAGGACACCTCATCATACTCAGTTTCTCCATCCGTCAAAAGCCCTTGGGAGAGAAAATTTTTGATGCCGCGTTTAGTCCGTCCACGTCTCGGTTGTTTTTTTATCAACCCAAAGCAACTCCAGCAGCCAATCATTTTCGTAAATGAAAAACTCCTATAATCTGCCATCACAGCATCAATCTAACTCACTCACCCCAAATGGCCAAATCAAATATCTTCCTAACAACTAACTTTTCTTCTGACCCTGCAACACATAAATCTCTCATCAAAAGGGGTTTTCAACATAAGAAAGAAAAAATACAATATATTGGCCTCTAGTAATTGATGAGCTCCACCAATGGACAAATCGGAGGGTGGAACAATTCTTGGCCAGACTTTACTTAACTCCCGGCCGAACTCCGGATTACCAAGTCCCTTCCTTGTGGAACTCCGGATTACCAGGGCCCTTCCCTCAGGAACCGGAGGGATAACGCAAAACATATGAAAGCAAAATAGGATTTTACCATAACTATACACAGAATATGATTGATGATGATGATTACCTTAAAGGAAAAGGAAGGGCTTCAAGCCCAATAAAACATGGCTATTCTAAGGGGTGCCATTCAGCTAGATGGAGAAAACCACTAGAGAAATTGAAACAACAACGATTGACACCCAACATTGTGATAGCTCCAGTTTCTAACGAAGGTTGTAGGCTCAGCCCACAACTCACCACCAATAATTCGTTGACCTTTTTCTCTGAACAGAAACAAGAAAAAAAAATTAAAAAATTAAACAAAAGTCACACATTATTATTAAATAACAACGTTTAAAGAGACAAAATTTGAAATTAAATAAATTCATACATCATCAAAATGAAACATCAATGATATAAGATATCATAGGATAATAAAAACGATTAAAAATTACATTTTTATTTTTTGTCGATTGGTTTTGATGGAAAATGACAGAAATTGAAGAACCCTTTTGACCCAGAAGCTCCAAAAGCCTGAAATTGTAGCAACAATGGACGGCCTTTGGAGTAAAACGCGAAACCCTAATTTGAAAATTCAATCGAGAATTGATGAAATTGTACCCTAGAAACGAATCGATGGTAAAAAAAAATGGTAAATTGGAATTGAAATTGGGAATGAGGAGGAGAAGAAAATGGTGGAATGGAAGGAGAGAAACCCAAACCCTGTGTAAGAAACCAATTTGGGATCAGAAGAAATGGTTAGATACAGCGATTTTTTTCTTTTTTTTTAGGAAATACAGCGAAATATATGAAATTGCAAAGCTAAAGAGGGGTGTAAATAACAATTTTTTCCTTAAAGAAAAACAATTTTAATTTTTTTATTGTATTATTTTTTTTAACAAAAATAAACGATATTCAATTATTTTAAATTGATACAGTACAAATTCGATAAAAACAAAAATTATGAATTTGCGAACAAACACAAAGCATCTATGTTAATAACATAAAACGACAAAGTACAAAAGCCTACATATATGAATATATTCAAGTATAGCATGCCCTAGTTTTCTAATGAGAAAAACTCCAACTTCTTTCTAAACTTTGTCTCTCCTTCGTCTATCGAGGAGGGGTGGTTTTAGGTCATTTTTTGACCTAGAATCACCAATCGACATATTTTTCTGCTTTTCTTTCAATCTAAATAAGTGGTTTTCACATATATCAAGTTTTTTCTTTTGTGTTTTTTTTTATTTCGTCGTCTAAGTGCGGCGTTGTGTTGTTCGTCATCTTGTGCGACGTTTGATTTCGCGTCTTGTCGCGGTGTTCGCTTATTTCCTGTTGAAAGATCGACATCAGTCAATTACAAATTCAACCAATGATTTGGGCGTCAATGTTGAAGATCCGGAAGAATGTGAATTTCAGTGACTTAGGTTTTATCATATTATTTGTAGACATTTTGTCGTTTTATGTTATTAACTTGGGTGATGTGAGTTTGTTCGCAGATTCACCTTTTACGTTTTTAGCGATGTTTGTATCTGATGTAATCTATCAATTTGAATGAATGAATATCGTTTTATTTTTGTCAAAAAATGAATATATTCAAATCTCTGGAATACCCATGTCTCCGGGTCTGCAACGTGGACGACACCAAAGTCAATGATTGAATCTGCACTGGATCGAAGCTGGTGTGATGAATCGAATAAATACCTGAACGAAACAAGAAAGATAAGCAACACCACACAAAGACAAAAAATATACTAACGTCGCACTAAGACGACGAAATCACATTTTTTTTGTTGTACAAAGCTAAAACAAAAGAGAAAAGAAAACAAAAGAAACTGAAAGGAAAAAAAAAAAGAGCTACACTCTCTCAAATAAAAAGTTCCAGCTGCATCACTCAGAAGAAAATTCAAAAGATCTCCCGGAGGAGACTCGTGACAAAGAAACTCAAAGTTTGATGAGGCATCAAGTTTAGCCAAAAAGTCCACACATTGATTCCTTTCCCGGAGGGTCTGATTCATCATAACATTTCTTTGCTCCAATAGCTCTTTTATATCTTGAATCAAAACAACATAAACATGAAACCTCATGGGGGACCATTAAGGATGTTGATACAATGAAGAGAATCAAAATAGCAGACTAAATCAGAAATACCCATGTTCTTGGCCAGCAAAAGGCTCTGATATATGGCATAGAGTTCATCAAACAGAATATCAGACGAATTTTGGATGTAGCCAGAGAATCCTGACAAGTAAAGACCTGCATAATTTCTTAAAACTCCTCCATAACCATCCCTTATAGCAGGGTAGTTCCAATAAAACTGGAGGCTCTATTCTAAATTCTAATATTAAAAATGGCCCCCAATAAAAAAATTAATGATAATTTAAACAATTATAAATTAACAATAAACATTATTTTGATTTTAATTTGTTTTGTTAAAAAAAAATTGTTGATAGATGTGTGAGTTTTGGCCTAACTTGTCCATTTACTCTTTATTTTTGTCAAATAATAAGTGTTTGATTTAAACCTACATAACAAAAGAAAACATTATCCTACATCCCAACAATTATACTCATACCCCTACAAATAATTGAGGCCCCCATAAATTGGAGGACCGACTCCGTAGAGCACTTTACACATGCCCAGGAACGGGTCTGCCTTGTAGGAGAGCCCAAACAACTTTCGTCAAGATTAAGGATGACACAAGAGTGGTTATTGTTGTTCCATTTGACAAGATTATCTTCCTCAGTACTAAATAAAAACAAAATAGATGTGAAAATCACTTATTTCAATAAAAGGGAAAGAGAAAAAACGAGTTTTCTAGGGGTATTAGAGAAATATATTTGCAGCGTAAAATACCTATATTGTTATACTGAACAACGCACATCTTATATTGTGTTCCAAATTTGAATTTGAGATTTTTCATTTGGTGTATTCATTTATAATAGTGTTGTCACTTTATTCACAAACAAAATTTTGTGTGTACACAATTTAATATCCGACATTGTATAAACACATATTTTGTTTTAAAAATACGTTGTGAACGTAAATGAAGTGATAAACACCATATAAAAAGGTAAGAGTGGTCTCGATTTGAACACGAGTATAAAAAAAAATGCATAAGCAAATTATGTTAAAATTGTCAATTGGATTAGGTTTTATAGACAAATCATTATTTTCTCTAATTCAGTGGAAAAAACAAGCTAGAATGACAATCTATTTTGTAGGATGTCAAATAACACAAATTTTGTTATTATTCGTTCAAATTTAGGAGGAGAAAAGTAGCAATGGAAAAAGGTGGTAACAGGTTGGCCACGTTGGGATACCTCGTTATCATAGTCTCAATAAAAGGGCACCCATGTTATTTCATTATCAGACTATAAAATACACTTAATTACAAGAAATGAACTTTTTTTGTTCTTTAAGTTAAGATGATTAAATTATTCAAAAGAAATGTTGAGAACATTAATAAGTAATAACAATCTTTTTATTATAATATATAGTATCAACTATTCATCATTTGGACTAATAAGAGCCAACCATATTGTTTCCTATGACAACCATTTTCTTAAATCTCAGTGTGCTTGCTTTAAGTTTCTGAAATCTCATGTAGTTCCTTAAACCTACCACAATGTACTACAAGTTTTTTTTGCTTTTGTACTAAAAAATTTGCACTTATATTCATCAATAGTGGAAGGTTCAATTTATCCAAAAGCTCACAATATTCTAATGACAGATGGACATATTAAAGATTGAAAATTTCAAATACATCATTTTCCAACTAATAAACCAACTTGGTTCATACTCCAAAAGTCCAAATTTTCCACTTTTCACTGTTCAGGTTCCTCACACTGAGTGCAACTTGTATTACAAGTAAATGAGACCATTACCATCCTTTTCACTACTACAACAACAAAAGGACAACATTTTATCACGTATCAAACATCAGCATATGGACCACATTTTTGTTTCTTTTATTGCAAGTGGCACTAAACTATTCTAATTGAAAAATAAGAAATTGGGATGTTCCTAGAATAGAATTCTAATTTAGATAGGGAAGATGAATTGAAGATAAGAGTAGAAGACAATTGAGGACTGCCCTTGGATCAACATGTCACATGTCTGTCTATGCACAAGTAGCTTCAACAGCTAAACTTTTCGGTACTCCACTACAAGGGTCTCCAAAAGTATCAGTTGATACTCCAACAGTACAACTTCTTGACCCAATGCAGGCCTGTTAATAAGATGATTTTAGTATGTTACAACAACTCTGGTTCAAAAGAAAACAGAAATGAAAAACACAAACAAAGAACACAAGCGATTTCCCCGTGAGTATAACTCAGATGGTAAAATGTTGTAGGGACATTTGATATGTTGGAACGCAGGTTTGAACCCACAATTCTCCACTTCTCAATACATAATGTGTGTGTGAGTTTCGCGGCTAACCAGCTTAAAACCAACAACAACGACAACAAAAACAAAAAAACAAAATTTGATTGCGGAGTTCGGCCAATTGTGTCTACATCTATGGCTGCAAAGTGGTTACATATTACTGCTTGTGTTTAAATACTATGAGTTGATTAGTTGATTTTCTATTATTCTCACCAGCTCAATCAACCTACTCACATATCAGTAAACTATGAGCCCTACCCAACATAGTCAATCTAAACCAAAGTGAAACATAACAAATTAGTAAGGGAACAGGAGTCCAAATAAACACCTTCTTTACAATTGACAGCGCCTTATTGCTGCTGCAGCGTCCGCGGTAGAAGTTTCCACACGTCCCTAATGGTGTTCCATAGCTTGCAAATTTGATGGAAGAGATTACTTGATTATGATGAGGACAGTTGAGCAACAGTGCAGGCCCTACTTTTCCCCCTGATGCTGTATCTTGGTTCCACAAGTCTATTTGAGGTGGGTGAGAATCAGATACATGTGCACACACACTTCCTAGTTGTTTTGTAGCAAAAGCTATTTGCGTTGGATCACCGCCACATTCCTCAAACAATACAAGAGTGTTGCCGTTTGGCTTCAAAAACGACCGTGGCACGTGGTATCTGTGAGATGGGATTAATGTCTCAGTCACATCATAGATCAAGATTTTTTTCTCATGTTTAAACTCTTTTTCATTGAAAATTTGCAGCACTTACAATGTCTGTGATGGTTTTCCACAATTCATGTGGCATTTGGTTTGAGTAAAAGGTCCTCTATAGTTGCATGAGTCTGTGCAATCGGCATTTGAAGCAACATATGTAGGCCAGTATCGCCCAATACTTTGTTCATTTACCCAAGCCTCACCTTTGCCCATCCCCGTGAAGTCAATCGCAACTGGATTACTGCCGGATGGAGCATCAAAGTTTGTCTAATGCAAAATGTACGACATTGGTTAGTAGCAAAAAACATTTTTCATATAGTGGCATTCTTTTAATTTGAAATTCCATAACTTATACCAAGGGAAACAATAAATCGAAAATACAATTACCTTGTACCAAATCAATGGTTGATTCTTAGGGAATGTAGTCTGTGAATTCCACGCTCGGGAACTTCCACTAGAGAGACCTAAATCTTCACCTTTTAGGCCAACCTGTAACAAAATAATTAACTCCATTAACTATGTATCTTCATTAAGACTAATAAATAGTGTTCGATCAAAAGTGAAGACTGACCTGATATGTCCACTTCTGAGAGGAGAGATCAAGAGAGTTTTTGCCATTCTTCAAACCTTTCAATATTACGGGTCCGGTGATCCCTGCTCCCACTGTGTCAAAAAAGGCTCCATAGTTCTGATGTGCATATGGTTCATGTTAGCTTAGATATAGCAATGAGAGAAATCATTGGAGGAGCAAGCTATTCTATGCATAATTGGAAACTAAAAACAAGAAAAGCTGAACCTGAAGTCCAACTGTTAAACTCAGCAGATCAATTTTATTCTTTCCAGAAAGAACTGTGATCGGGATGTCCACATTAAGCTTAGGTTTTTCTTTGTTCCCGGTTTGACTCCCTAAGAATTCATCAATAATATCATAGGAAGTTATTATTTAATAATTCAAGAACTTAATTGAAACAATAAATTATGAACATTTTTGGACGGAACATCCATGATGAACTCTCCTTGAAAAATAAAAGTCCATAATCAACTCATATTTTTAACTTGTTTTAAAATCAACCTCGACTTCATTTGAGTTTCAATAACACAGGCTCTTTGAGACTTTCAAAATATAAAAACCATAAAATCCTAGTGAATAATTACCTGCAAGCTTGCCGTTTATGAAAGCATGAAGGGCATGGCCGAGCGATTCAATGTGAAGGACAGTTTGAGAACCAGGATCATCCTTAAAATCAACGCTTCAAAAGAATACGATAGAAGTGTTATCGAGAAGTACAGAATCATCAGTCAGGGAAAATATCTTTCAAACTTGGAGGCTTGTGTACCTTAATGAGTACCACAAGTAGTCACTTTTATCAGCGGTGATATTTATTTGCTCAAGTAATCCAGTCTTTGACAATATATCATTCTTCGAAATACCCACAGGTTCGTTTATCCAACTCCATTTCGAACTAGAAGATTCAG
>Ga0228710_1002188_pt1 | contig 30553 bp, 11 predicted proteins | sample MedpolnodulmetaG_FD_177995 | JGI IMG/M metagenome (GOLD analysis project Ga0228710, IMG submission 177995) | Root nodule microbial communities from Medicago polymorpha collected in Santa Monica, California, United States - pink nodules | ecosystem: Host-associated > Plants > Roots > Nodule...
TCATATTATGTTCAAAAAATGTCAAAAATACGTCAAAATTATATCTATTAAGGACGAAAAACAAAATAAAAAAATTTGTGAGGATGAAAACATTCAGTTTAATTTTATAGGGACTAAAATCAAAATTTGTTATATTTATAGCGACGAAAAACTTATTTAACCCAAAAAAAAAATAGTTTTGCTAAACGCTTAAAAAAACACGCTAGCATGCAGTAAAAGCATCACAATACATGAAACAAGGGATCCATGCATGCAAACACAATCTAACCGTCAAAATATTTTTATCGACGGTCACAATATATTTACACAACTATGCACGGATCACTATTTTACACCATTGATTAGTTCAAATCTAATGATGGAGATTACAATGTTATAAGATTAAGATAAGAATAACGAACCATTTAAATAAAGAGAAAAACAAGGGAAATAAAAACCCTAGCATTAACTAAACCCTATGGATATATAAACCCTGTTCCCGGGGTTTTAATTCCACGCTTTCCAATTCAAAACCTATTTCTTTTGTTGCTTCCATCAATCGCATCATCATGAAGAATAATATGTATTCTTCTTCATCTCCTTCTCATTCTCATGATCATTCTTTCCATCAAAAACCAAAAACCAATAATCAGTCTCTTCAAAAAGCCAGATACCCGTCTTTCTCTTTCGTTGAGTCCTCAACAACTAATGATGTCGAAAAGAATAATACTGAGAAGAAGATCATATGGTGTTTTTCTTATTCTGTTGCTCATAATCATAATGATGTTCTAAAACAAAATAAACACTCATGTGATGTTTGCAACAAGGTTTTTACTTCTAACAAAGCATTGAATGCACATATGAGATGTCACGGTCAAAACGGTCCAACAGTTGCAGCACCATCTTCAGAGAAACAGCAGCCGTGCAGGAGAAGAAGATATATGAATATAGACGACGACGATGATGATGTTATTGAAACAGCTGCAGAAACTCTATTGCAACTATCTCGCATGGGTTATGAGGATGTGAATCACCGTGGTGCTAAAAGGCAAAAGCTTTCTTGCAATATGATGGATGATAATGAGAAGAAGAAGAAGAAGAAGAAGAAGAAGAAAAAGGAACAAGGTGTGCTACTAACAAGTGGCGGTCATGATATTGAAGAGAAGAAGAAGATTAATGAAGGTGAAACTGAATTAGGGTCAAAAGTTGTGAAGAATTTTGATTTGAACGAGCTTACAAGTGATGATGTTGTGAAGAATTTTGATTTGAACGAGCTTCCAAGTGATGATAATGAAGGCGAAACTGAATTAGGGTCAAAAGTTGTGAAGAATTTTGATTTGAACGAGCTTCCAAGTGATGAGTTTGAAGATGAAACCAATTAGTGCATCTTCTTAGTTTATATCTTTTTTGTGATTTTGAATGATATTGTGATCTTTTGTATGGGATGGACACCCTTAACGTTGACATGTAATGTATCATCATGAATTATTGAGCAATTTGCTTACAAGATGTATATAAAGTTTAGTTTATCAATTTACACCTTTTACATTTGTCTTACTCTTCTAATTTTGTTTGAGTGAAACTAACTAGGTTATTTGCACTAAATAAGTATGAAAATAGGATGGAGTTGAGGGTTGGAATTGATGGAGATGCTGCTTGTTTTGAAGAATGTCTTAGATGAGTTTACTTATTTTGTCTTAAGATGCGTGGCTTGATGTGGATAGTATGTTTCATAAATGTGACTGTTAAGATTACCTATCAAGTTATGTAATAATAATTGGTCTTTTATAGTTTTATTTAATTGTGTTGAATGTAAAGGATTTAATGTTATCATTAGTATCACTCTTTATTAAATATGGAACTTGGTGGAATCTACTTTTGTGAATAAAAATAGAATTCAACACTTGCAATTTTTGATGATGTATTTTGCTGATTGAACAGGTGTGAATAATTAAAACTTTAGATTTTAGTTGATTCATTTCAGAAACTTTAGAACGTATCTTCTTTAATTTGCTGCATAACCTCTATTTTGGCCTCATAAACTGCTATACTGAGAAAAATGGTTTGAGATGTTAAACAGATAGTTAACAAGCCTTGGATAAAGATGATTCATGCCAACCAAATATCTTGCTACATTATTATAGTTATTATATATATATAATTTAATTGCACTTTGTTTTCTTTTTAATTTCTTGCTACATTATTTTTCTTCAAATTTGGAAAACAAGAAAGCAGGACATTCATATTCACCTATGAATTGTTTCATGCCTTCCCCATATTCCTTCCTCCTCATCCTCAGTTTCTGGAGCATCTTCTTTGGTGCCAATTCGTCCTAGCACCGTGTGACTATAAGATTTTCCTCGTTCACCTTCCATAGTCTGCATCTTATTTGGTTGCATTCTTGCAAACCGTCCTCGTCTTTGGATTCTTCATGGTTTGTGTGTTTTTTCCCTAGCAGAGCTTTAGAGACATCCATGACTAGAGCTTTCTGATGTTAATTTTGGTTATACTAAATTCAAATGTGCTTCATTGGGCTCTCCCTTAATTTGACTATAGATTGTTTAAGAGGTAATTTTGCTATGGCTATCATTATTACCAGTGGTTTTTCGTAAATGGAATAAAAAATCAAATTAATAATTCTGATACACGATTAAAAATGACATAGAATAAAAACATAAACAAGAATCACAATCATAGTTAACCAGAAAAGGTTACTTCATTAGATTTCAAATCTTGGAAGTAGAAGAGGCAAATGAGTTTTCAGTTTTGATTTCCTTCCTTGGATTTAAAGTAATCGGCATATGTTACTATTCCATGCATTGTTGTGTAAATAACTTGTGACTGATGTTGAAAATATTTTGACGGTTAGATTGTGTTTCAAAGCGCTCACGTGGATCAGTACCTTCACTGTCATGCTTTTACATATATGCCTCATTTTGACAAACAAACATATTAGTGACCCAATCAACTTTCATCAATTTGTGTTTGGTTCACCTTCACCAATTTTATGACATATCATAATTATAAGCTACTTCAACCCGTTAGTTTTACCAAACGCCGTAAATTCAATCAACTAACTTATCCGTTATCAATTATAAGCTAGCTTATAAGCAATCCGCTATAAGCTAACTTATCATCTATCACTATTTTTTACCAAACCGAGCCATAATTTGGTACGCTTGTCAAACTGTTATCAAATCACCCCCTCAAATGTGAGTACTTCTATTCATTTAAGATTGCTCTTCCTTAAGTGGAAGATATTTTCATGCACATATAGATCACTTGCATCGTTGTGACACTCAACATCAATGAGACATTTCATGTCACCATTGTGAGAAAGACTCTCGCTATACGAAGTTGATCACCATTATTGTTTTGGTATCATTGTTGGATCATGAGGGAAATATGATATATTATCATATTAACTTAAGGTTAACCACAAAAATAGAATTGGACACCACATCTTCATCCAAATATTTAAGGCATTAAATAAATAAATCCCCTCACTTATATGCTGTTTAGCAACCATTTATTTATTCAATGTAAAACTCTTACTCATACTTTATGAATGCTCTACTTTATAAACCAAACGTGTATTGAAAGAGCATACTAATAGAGCATGAAAGTGAGTGAATATATAAAATATTTTTATATCTTATGCATGAAAAATGAATGAAAGAAGATACAATTTTATAAAAAACAAAAATATTAATTTTTATTTTATTGCTTTTCTGTACTTTTATTTTCTTTCTCCTAACACGAATAAATATAACAATTTTATTTTCTAGTATTATATTTATTTCCTTTTATTTTCTCCCCACCACTTTTACTGATCTAATTTTCTAATCTCACAAAGTAGTACTAGTGGCGATGATTCGGCTTCTACTAGTTGCAAGCAGCCTAACATAACAGGACGGTGGCATCTGATATGGACACAAAGGACACCAAGTAACAAGCATTTCAACTATCACATGCTTTATGATGATAATAATGATGCTATATAGTTATATTCCATCACAGTTTAAAGAATAAACCTCATCTTCATAATCTAAACTCTAGAATATGCCTCACTTTTCTTTGATACAAAGGTCCCAAAATAGCATAAACTGCTCTCAACCCAATTTATATTTGGTGGGAGATAGGATTGTTCATCCAGCACATGCAATGGAATATGAAATTATATCAGATCATGAAAAATATAACAATGGAGCATAAAGTTATATAACTAAATGTACCTAATAAGTCATGAGTGAGAGTGACATAACTTCACATTAAAAATAGATCAATTATGGCAAGGAAAATGACTGAATTAGATGATAACTTATACTAATAAAAATTGAAAAATAATGGATGCTGAACACCTCAGAAATTGTGTCAGATCCCACTTTCGGTTTAGTGGTGGGTCCTCCCTCAAATTCATACACACGTATATAACTATAAATAGAATTTTGCTAGCCAGAACCAATTCGTACTTCAGAGGTGTTACAATTATAAACATCATAGTTTAAGGTCCAGGTATTGTTTCCTTTAGTTTTTATATATACTTTTCCATTCCACCTTTCATTAAGGTCTTGATATTATTAACATGCATAATTAATGTATTATTTTATTATATGGTCCATAATGATGGACAACGTTATTTTATCATAAACCCATGAAATGATTGATGATCAAATTTCCTAGCATTTAATTCTGTGATCAACAAGTATGCCTTTCTTATGGTCAAATTTGGTGTGTTGATGGCTTAGATTTTGGCAGTCTTTCTTTGAAACTACTTTGTTAGGTGTGTTTTACTTTTAGTAGCTTTTCTATTTCAGACTTTTCGGTTATGTTCATCAAACTTCAAATATTAAGCTACTGAATGTGCTCTTGAACTTAAGATCTCAAAACTTGCCTTGGAGAAAGAACAAAGAAAATTTAAATTTTGTTTACTGAAATTTTTATGCAGATTCAAAGCTCTTTCAAGATGGATACTCAAAGGATTGCTGGAGTCAAATACGAGTGCTTACTTTTTGGTATGATGGATAATAATCTTGCATGAATATTGGTTAATGATGATGCATTTTCCTCTTCAAATTTTCATATAGAAGGAACTTAAAAGTAAATATTGATTATGGTTCCACATGTTGGTAACAGATATGGATGACACTCTCTACCCATTGAGCTTAGGGATCAATTTGGCATGTCGCAAGAACATACAAGGTACAAAACATAAATAATTTATTTCAGAGCATATAATTTTCATGTGTTCAGATTATTTTATATGCTTATGTAATAGAAGTACTATAGTTTATTGTACCCAAAAAAAAAGTACTATAGTTTTCTCAATCTTGATTTGTTTACAGAGTATATGCTGGAACACTTGCATATTGAAGAAAGTAAAGTACCAAAGATGTGCCTAGATTTGTATCTGGAACACGGGACAACTATGGCAGGAATGAAGGTATACAGATTTGGCATCAACCTCAGTTTTCTCTTTTCTTAATTTCTTCTGAAATACTAATTCAATATAAATGATCAGTGATATAATTTAATAGTTTTTCTAAGTTTTAGTCTTAATTTCCTACTATCAGGCCCTTGGCTACGAGTTTGACAATGATGAGTTTCATGCTTATGTGCATGGAAGATTACCATATGAGAAACTGAAGCCAGATTTCGTGTTAAGGAACCTTCTGCTTTCCATGCCTCAGCGTAAAATCGTACGTGGAAAAAAGTTCAATCTTCTGTACCAGTTTATTCATTAAAGAGCATTCCATATCAATACTCAAAATATTCTTTGCAGATATTCACCAACGCAGATCACACACATGCGGTTGAAGTTCTCAGCAGGCTTGGCTTGGAAGATTGCTTTGAGGGAATTATATGCTTTGAAACGCTTAATCCTATCAGCTCCTATCAACAAATCCTCTGCAAACCATCTGTGGAAGCCTTTGAGGCTGCTATTAGAATTGCGAACGTAGATCCAAAGAAAACAGTAAGATTGATTACTTACCTAAAAAGTGACACGGAGAGATTACTTCTTTTTTGTGGTTTTATCTATATTATTCTACCCCTAGGTTTGAAACTCTTGGAATCAATGCATGACAATTCTCTTATATCTTCTGCAGATTTTCTTTGATGACAGTGTTAGAAATGTTGCAAGTGGAAAAGTAGCTGGACTTCACACTGTTATTGTAAGATATTTTTTTTCTATCTATGCATCATGTGGAGATCTAAGCAATTGGTAATTCCATAATTTGTGATCTTATGTAATGCAAGCTAATAAGTAACAACATACTGATGGCAGGTGGGTCGATCGGATTTAGTGCCTGGTGCTGACCATGCTCTGAACAGCATACATAATATCAGAGAAGCGTTACCTGAAATATGGGAAGTTAAAGAATGCAACCAACAACAAATGATCCAATCCGTTGCAGTAGAAGCCACGGTCCATGCATAAGTTTTGCTTCGATGAAGTATTTTAGTACGCATATCAAGCAAATCAAGAGTTTCTACCTCAGCAGAGTTTTGTCTATCTAAATCTACAATAATTTTGTAATGGCCTCCATGGCATGGTGGTGCTTAGATGCATGAATCTTGCAATTGGCATCACAAAATGGATGCCAACTATTAAATGCAAAGTTCAGAAGCATAAATTTACAATAGAAAATGATAATTAATGTATAAGGATTTTGGTACAAAGTCTGCTAATGCAAAATATAGGTATTGTATCTCTCCTTACAAAATAAGTAATTCGCTAAATGCCCTTTCAGTGGCATTTAATTATTATTTCAGCAGAGAGCAATGACAATCCAAACACACGAATTGAACTACCCCCTCCCTCCTCCCCAAAACCACCCTCCTTAACTGAATTGTAATTGACAGTCAGAAGAATGTACAGCACTTCAGAGGAGAGATCAACCATCTAGAGGAAGTTCTCCAGAGTTAACAATTTTGCATGATTTCAAGGGACCATTGTTGTAGCTGCTTGTCTCCAGTGATTCAAGTGTCCTCACAACATCAATTCCATCAATGACATGTCCAAATACAACATGGCGATTGTCCAACCATGGAGTCTACAACATGAAAATCACAGCATATACTTTAGTATCAAAGCCTAAATCTAAACAAATTTAAACAATCGTCAAACAATGTGTATTTGTGCAATCTAACAACTAACTACTAACATTTGTCATTCAAAAAAAAAAAGTGTGTGTGTGTGTGTGTGTGCTGGTTGAAATGCTAAATATTCGGATTATACAGTTAAGTGACTGAGCATTAAAATATGTGAATCAACATTGTTGCTGATATGAAGTAAAGCATTTCTGTGCAATCAAAGTCAATAAAAAGGCACTTTCATGTTAGCAAAAGATAGTGCCCTGTTGATGTTAAATTGTCAAATCAAAAATTACCAAGATAACATTGTAGTAATTGAAATGAGAAACTATAATTGCATTTGTGAGATTGGGATAATTAAAAGCACCGTCAAGCCTTTATTTTTTCAGTAGGTCACTCAACAATTTAGACAATAACCACAGTTTAAAATCCATAAAAAGTACAGACTTTTAGTTAGGCAAAATTAGAGTTTTGAAATATAGGCTGCGTGTTTCATTCTGGATATTTCATCACATAACTAAAAGAGATAATGTCTTCTGTCCTCTTTCACTGTTTTCAGTTAAGATTTGAAGTAACGTTATTCTCGTAATATTCCTTGTATGTAAAAGGGAACTTCTTTTTAGAAAACATATTATTAAAACTTGGGTTGGACCTAACTCAAAAAACGACTTGTAAGGTGAGGGATGTCTCCCACTTAAAAATACATTTCCAGGCCATATCTCATTTAACGTGGGACTCTCAACAAATATGCATAAAAACTTATAAGCTTTAATAGCATTTAGAATAACTTATTCGGATTTGTCATGATATTAGCATTTGTATTAACATTTGGATACACTTATAAAAGTAACTTGTGGACATGTCTAGAAATTGTTTTAAGCTTATTCAAATAAATTTCAAAGAACAACTTATGTGTAGGTACTTAATTAAGCTCCTTAGAATAGTTTATTGTATTAGAGTTTCATTAATCTGTTTACCCAAACACAGAAGCAATCCCCTTATCTGATTCTTAAAGTAATAGAATATGGGAAAATGTATCTCACCGGTACAGTGCAGATAAAAAATTGACTGCCGTTAGTATTAGCACCGGCATTTGCCATGCTCAAAACTCCAGGACCAACATGCTTCACTGCAAGGAAATTTTCGATTATTCACATGTATGCTGGATATTAGTCATCCATTGACAGTCCAGTAAAAAGATTAAAATCACAAATTTAAATCTGAATAATGGCCAAAGCAAAACTTTTAATACTGATTACGAATAAAGAATTTAAAACTCAATATTAGTGAACAAGCACCAAAAGATACATACAAGCAAAATTCTCATCTTCAAATTTACCACCATAGATACTGACTCCACCAGTTCCCTGCATCCAATTAAAACATATTTGATGTGAAACAAACATTATCACCCTTAGCATCATGTGTATATGTACATGCAAGCGTACTAACAAAATATAACGGTGCTCACATTTCCTTCTGTGAAGTCCCCTCCCTGAATCATGAAACCTTTGATTATGCGATGGAAGGTGGAATCTTTGTAACCATATCCTTTCTCTCCTGCACAGTTATTATTCTCAAATTGATAAATAAGATGATTGTGTGACATAACCAATTTCAACAAAATACTCATACAACTACAACGGCAAAAATACCGAAGAAAAATTTGATTGCTTACCTGTGCACAAAGCTCGGAAATTTTCAACTGTTTTGGGAACAACATCTCCAAATAGGCCAATAACAATCCTTCCAGCAGATTCACCTCCAATTACTATATCAAAGAAAACCTTGTTTGTTACTTTAGCTTGAAGATCTGCAGCCTAGAAGTAACACAACCGTGTAAGATAATGAACCAATGTTTTGAATCAATGCGGAATTGGCTATCCAAGATTGCCAATAATTTTCCGATTAAAGAAACTACTAGTAATTTTTCTGCAAAAGGAATTCCAAATCACGGAATTTTTAATGGTACACTTACATTAGCACTACTAGTGCATGTTACTCTCCGAGAAGTGATTGATTTCACTTTAGATTGTTGTGACACAGAAAGCCTCGCTGCGTAATGATATCCCGATGACAATTTACTGCATCCAAGGTGTGACCTGGTACTGCTACAGACTACATGCGACTTCCCCTAAAATGGAAACAAAAACAAAAAAATCCCATTAACAATGTAGATTTACAACTACCTTTAGTAACACATTTAAATGATAGACATAAAAATTACATTACAGAAAACATCAATCCACATTTAAAGAGCTTATGAGTGATGACATATTCATAAGCTGTTTTCTTAATATATGTTCTTCATAAGTGCTTATGCTATAAGCTGCAAATTAAGTTGTTTAACCAAACAGGGTCTAAGAAGATGAGAATGAATAATAAGAATTAGATAGTAACCTGGACAGCATTGAAACCAGAAAGAAGGTTCTGACTCTGCACCAACTGTGTTGAGAACAAAGATGCCATGACTAACAAGAAACTTTTTTGGGTGGAAAATGTGGCACAAAACTTTCTAGGTCTATCACCTAATCTTCTTCACACTCGAGTTTAGCTTATCACTTCTCACTTCAGCTCAAACTTATAGGCACACAACCACGCAGTGTTATCTAAAAGGATAAACTCATTTTACTTTTTTTTCCTTTCACATAAATTATTTCAAATCACTTTGAATTAAATTTTTTTTAGGCTAAATTACATTTTTCGCCTCTTAAATTTTAAAATGGTGCAATCTTAACTCTCTATTAAAAAAACGGTAAATAATAATTTACAAAAATATTAACCAATTCCCCATATTTTACGGATACTAGCACTAGTTAAAGAAATTAAAATAGAAATTTTGCATTAAAAAGTCATAACAAATGAAATGTTCAACTTTATTAAAGTCAAAAAATTATTTTTTTTAATAAAAAAATTCTATTTTTTACTTTATTAACTAGTGTCATCCAAACACTAATTAACATGAACCATATTTTAATTATCAAAACAAATAATTAAAAAATGAAATAGTACCATTCTTTCAAGAAGAAAAATGAAATAATACTTGTATTATATATTATATAGACACACACAGTGTTTTTTTTTAGTAAATATACACACAAGGTGTTGGACACCTTAAAAGTTGCCAACTAAACATTTTTTAAATGATCATTTAGAACCAATCAATACATTTGCCCTTAATTATATAATTCTTCTCAAACTAAAAAAATATTCTCACTTTTAAGAGCACTTCTTTAAATATCTCTTTAAGTATTGTTTTGTCTTGTTATGTATTTTTATGTTAAGTATTTACTATTTTGTGAATCAAATGAACTCTTGAAGTCACTTTCTACAACGAAGTGGGTAATGTTGTATAACAAGTGTGGAGTTAGAAATCTCACATTATTTTAAAAAGTGAATGTTGGTCATTATACATAAGGGTGTAATAATTTGGTTTAGTTTGGTTCGGTTTTTGGCCAAAATAATGTCCAAACCAACCTTATCAATTTTGATTTGGTCTAGTTTGATTTTCAATGCTTTTTAAAAGTAGAATTGAACCAAATATGTCGATTTGGTATGGATCAGTTCACTAGCTTATTGATTCTTTGAATCTTAAAATTAAAAACCAAGAATTAAACCAAACCAACTCAGTTTTATTGATTTGGTTAAATAAGAGAAGAGAATATACAGGTGAAGACAATAGAAGAGAAAGACAACAATGCGCGCGATTCCAGTTTCCACGCAAGCTTTCCTACTCCCTCAACCACATTCCTCCCTTTTCTTCTCTCACCCCCCTTTTCATTTCACACCTTCTCCTAAACCATGCTCCTTAAACTCCAACTCTAAAATCACTACTTTCTTGCATCGCGCTTCCAAACCAAACCCAACCACTTTAAACGACACCGATGATTCTGGGACTTTGTTGGTGACAGAGGATGATGAAGTTGAAGAATTAGACTCGTTGGTTGAAGAAGATGGGGTGTACATAGAAGTGACAAAGCTTGAGAAGAATTCACGCAGAATCGAGTCAAGGATTTCAATTGACGCTTCGCTTGATTCCATTTGGAACATCTTGACTGATTATGAAAGGTTGGCTGATTTCATTCCTGGTCTTGCTCTCAGTAAATTGATCCAAAAGGGTCCAAATTTTGCTCGCCTTTTGCAGGTAAAATGCAATTGGGGATTTTTAGTTTTTTTTTTTTTTTTTATTGATTTTGTTGCTTGTTTTTGGAATTTTTTCTCTCGATACTTTTTTGTTAATTTTATATCTTTCAATTCATATTATCGATATTGCTAAACTTGACACATTCACCCGGGTTCAAACCCAGGACCTTCAGTGGTGCATGCCACTTAGTCTACGGAAAATTGGAGAATTAGAATAACTCCTACTTCTTAGGTTGTATTATTGCCCATTATCAGTAATAGAGACTTTGCATTGGACACAAGACAGCTCTTACAAGGACTTGTGCTATTAGTTATAGAACTTCAGTTGCATGTTTGGATTGACAAGTTCAGTAGAATCACGGTTTGTCACCGTTGTTTTGTCAAACTCATTGTGATTCTTACAAAAACTACATTTTGAGTCGATGTTTGGTTTTGTGGTAAAGTCTCCTTTTTTCACTCTACAATTCCAAGATTCTACTTTTCCCCACGGTGGCATTGAATCACTAGAAAAGCAAACATGCGCTGCATGCACTGAAGCTAAAATCATGGTGCCAACTTGATTTTATAAAATTCACTGTCATTCTAGATATAAGAGTAGTAGGGAGCAGCCTTCCTCCTTCATTAGTAGAGTCATTTTCTATGGACTCCGTGATCAAACTAGAAGTTACAAAAGAACCTGTATAGTTCTAAATAGGGAGTTGGAAAAAAAACATAGGTCAACATCATTATGTTGGAAAGCGTTAAACTCTCTTGGAGTGTTAAAGCATGCGCGTTCATGAGTGACTTTTAATTTTAAAGACGTGAAGCATCCTGCTTCATGATATATGATCATGTATCATATTTGATTAGAGCTAGTTAGTAGTGTGATTTCCACATATGCCACATGGCATGGAAATTATGTATGCACCAATCATGGGTGGTGATAATGCAGATGTAACTATGCCTTTTAAGTGTGGGAATACTTATGTTGGTGAATGCTGTGTCCACGCAATACACATCAGTCGGTGCATCATTTTACTTTCAAAGTTCAAACTGAGTCAGAGTGATGTTATGCTTAATTTTTTGTGGCAGAGAGACAGTATCTGATTTTGAATGTTAGGTTTATATCAAACTGGATAAGGAATTACATCATAGCATGGCCAAGTATGGTTTTGCAGCAAGGAATTACTTTCAAAACTTTTGCCTAATTTACTTTCCTCCAAGTTACAATCTTTAGAAATTCAATGGCACAGCATGATTTTATTTCCCCCTCACCTGAACCACAAACTGATATATTTTCAATGTTTTTTCCTTGTTCATGAATTTGTTTTTTTTATAAAAAAATAAGACAATTTGGTTTTTTTATTTTTAAATAAGACAATTTGGTTTGAAATGTATTTGTCGATGTTCCATTATCTTAACAGATTGGAGAGCAGAACTTGGCATTTGGTATAAAATTTGATGCTAGAGGAGTTATAGATTGTTTTGAGAAAGAATTGGAGACCCTTCCATCTGCTATGAAGCGTGACATAGACTTCAAGATGATTGAAGGGGATTTTCAGCTCTTCGAAGGAAAATGGTCTATTTTGCAGGTAGGATTTTTGTTTCTTCCCCTCTTATTAAGAATTCTTCTGGATACAACATAAAAACCATGCAAAACAGTGTTATGCATTTCTCTACTTCGCAAGTATTTTTCCAATGTTGAATTTTTAGAACTGAATTGGTATGTGAAAACTTTTCTGTTTTCCTCTTTAAATGATACCTTATTTTTATTTTGTTTTCTATTTTAAAAAATTTGTATACTCCAGTTTTTCATTATTTTCACCATTTCCTATGCTGGTCTTGGAAAACACAAAACTATGAAAAAAATGTATCGTTTTTGTAATTAAAAGTAAACACAGGAGTAGAAAATTAGGAAAACAATTTCTTAAATCAAACATGGTCCTAGTTTCTAAAATTCACATAAACTTAGTGGATTCTAGCTAGCTTTTATGGTAACCAACTAGAAATGGAGTGCATCTTATTTTGGAAAGTCTGCGATTATTCAGGCTATTGACCAAGTGGGACTGTGATTTATGTTAAACTTAATAGCTTTTGACTTGACAAAAAGGAATCTTGTTTGCTTTTGACTTAACCTTCTTCACATAGACAGCCTTCCTCAATTTTCAATATGTTCAATGGCTTTGTTTTGAAAGATGCTAAATTTATGACATTTTGAAACCATGTATTCAACAAGTTTATGCTAAGTTTATGACATTTTGAAACCCTGTATTCAACAAGTTTGACTCATAAATAAAATGCTAACTTCCTAGGTAATGATGGTTTTGCAGACTTTCAGCGATGGAAGTTGTGAGGACTCTCTGGTTCGAGAAATTAACACGACACTTTCATACGTTGTTGATGTTAAGCCGAAGATGTGGTTGCCTGTTCGGCTGATAGAGGGTAGACTTTGCAATGAGATAAAAAAGAACCTTAAATCCGTAAGGGGTGAAGCTCAGAAAACTACTGACAGAACTGTGAATGCAAATCAATTTGAATGAGTTATGTAAATAATATCATAGAAAAAGTTAATACAAGTAAAGTTCATTTGGTGTCAATTCTCACTTAGGTAAAGCTGCAAGCTTGGCCATATTCTGCCCCTAAAATAACTTCAAGTTCTGGACTGGACCACACTGATCTTAACTTTTAAGTTTGAACAAATACCCCTTTATACTCCTTGAGAAAAAGTGGGTACCTTCCACTACCCACTTGTTATTTTCTGTTACTGGCAACAGTTCCCAATACTGTTGTGCTGAATGCTGGATTTGAGCTATGTATTTGGCTGAACCACACCCAACAAGAAGATTGAACGAGCAACAATAATATCATTTACCATCAGTTAAGAATGCACGTACTTATACAAACACTACACTTAAAAAAATAAAACTTGAGGAATGGACGAATATCTTTTGGATTAGTTTTTTTTTTAGGTTTTTAATTACTTGCCGAGTTTGGAAATCAAAAGATGACATTGTGTATTCATGAGTCAATTCATCTACCTTTGAATTTTCTTCAACCGGAATCAATTAATAATACTAGATGAGTTTTGCTGGAAGACACATTTTATGAAGGTGTCTTTTAGCAAGTTATTCTATGAGCATTTGCTAAAAGACATCAACTAATTTTTATGAAGGTGTCTTTTAGCAAAATTATAACTAAAAAGTGAAAATCACACATTGAGGTGTGGGTTGCTAAAAGACACCTTCGTGGGTGGCTTCTAGCAAAACCCATACAAGATAATCTCTAGATATTTAGCATTGTGTTAAAAAATATGTCATCGTCGTTATGGTTATGTCGATGTTACAAAATTAATTTTATTTACAGATTGTATGCTCCATGCCATAGTACAAAAAAAATAAACTATTCTTTCTTAGATGTTGCCATTTGATCTGCTCATGATAGTATGTTACCACCCAGGAGATGATGTTGCATATATTATATAATACCCATAATGCAAGTCATAGGATGGGACAAACTTTATATCAGTATGATGAAGGAAAGACTTTATGAATTATATATATTAGAGTTGATAGTCATCATATCAATAGCAACTAAGCCACTTATTTTTCATAGCTCATAACCTATGACTCTTTGGAAAGTATTGATTAACCAACTTTTATAAATAAATTTTTTTAAAAAGAAAGTACTATTGATTAACCAAAAGAGAGTGGACTTCTACCTTCTTCGTCTCATATCCCATTCAACTTCAACATACATATAAAATGAAAAGTCCATCATCACCTTAATAATAGGAAAAAAAGCATGTTTGCGATTTTCAAATTGAGTACTCGAGACTATATATATATAGAGTATAAAGTATTACCTCCAAAAGTAATCATTCCGTTTTATAAGTGTCTTGTTCAAAAGAATTCTCTTTATTTAATTTTTTTTTGTTTTTGCAATTTTAGAATATTTAAAAAATATTTATTAATTTTTGCAATGTCATTCTTACTAATTAAAACGGGTATAGTGTAAGACATTGTGTGCTTAGTTGCACGTTTGGTGACAAGAGACGTGTATTTGTGGGTTTAACGAGACAATTTTGTCGTGATTTCAAGAAGCTACAAAACGAAGCTTCTATATGTTAGCGTGGAAATTTTGCTTTGGTTTTGTGAAAACACACATAAGTCTCGCCACGGAAGCACACAGAGGCATACACAAATGAGAGTTGTTGACTTGTAACTCTTTAGAGTGGATTGATAGTAAATATGAATATGATATTGGTACGAAACTTTTACCGTCTTTTAGTGGTGAATAATCTCCGTCAGAGAACTTGTTGAACACATAAGATGGACTCTCCCCTCTCAATTAAAATTAAAAGTAAAGTATCAAACATTGATTTTTTATACCTAATAAGAAACAAAGCATCACAAAAACAATGGAATTTTTAGATAAGTGCAATTCTAAACAATTTCACGATGTTTAGAATTGTTGTTTAGTGCAATTGTAGATTTTAGGTGATTTTATTTCCCAAAATGTTGTACCGTGTGCGTTTGTTACATGGGATCCTTATCAGAGTTTTAGTAAATTGAGTTATCTTCTTCAATTTTTCCTATTTTTTCTCCTAACTATCTATCTCTCTTAATCTCACTCGTTCTTTTGATTACATTTTATTTTTCAATGCGGAGAGAAAGAGTTAGGAGAGTGAATGAGAAAAAAACGAAAAAGATAATTCATATCCGAGTTTTTTGGGATGTGTAAGAAATCTAGAGAGAGTCTTACTTACAAACGTGCATGCTGACTACCGAGAATCAAATCCTTACCCATAAAGAAAACACTAAAATTTGAAGTTTGATGTCATTTAAACACGTGATCCAACTCTCCCATTTCTTATTTTACTTTCACCTGCCCATGAATTGTTGTTTTACTTTGTGAAGGGAGGACAAACATATGCTGTTAACTTAATTACTAGTAAGTGGTTTTGGAAGATACATGGATATCATCATCAAATATATTCCTTTTAGCTGCTCCATTTTCGTTACAACTTTTATGCTTTATTTTATGTCCATAGTGGCCATTCTCAAAGCCTATGGTATTGTTTGATTTCACGTGGAGAGTTCTATTGCATAGTTGTCGTGTTGCCCCTTATCCTTGCATAAATTAAGAATTTTATGAGCGAAGACTTTGATCGAAATAATTCCACTTGTGTATCATTAAGTTACAAATGGTATATATCATTGGTCAATTAAAGTGTGCCACCTACTAATGTTACTTTATAAATGCTTTATTTGATATAATTTTTTAAAGGATATGCCACGTGACACATTTTAATTGGACAATGATATATACCATTATGATACACAAGTGCTATCGAACATACATGTGCTTCATAAAATAAATATATTAAGTGGTGAATAGGGTATTTTATTATTTCATCCACATATCTACTCCCTACGGTCCTATATATAAGAAAATATTCTTTTTTTTAGATATATCTAATAATTAATATATTTAGTCTTCATAGATGAAATATATTAATTATTGAATGTACTTAAAAAAAAAAAATTATATATAAGACCCGATGGAATTTTATAAGATGTGTTTCACTTTTTTTCATCATATATAGCGTTGAAAAGAGAACATATGGGGACCACATAGTTTACCTCAACGTCATAATTTAGTTGGTTTGGTCGGTCAACATTTGTGGAAGAGTTGGTGCTTAATGCTTATTATGGAATCGGTGATCATGTTTTTTTAGCACTTTTTTATTCTTATTTTCTTTAATTTAATTATCTATTCTTCTTTTTCACTAGAACTAGAATCTCACTACCAGTACTAATCACTTACATCCAATGGCATGCAGCGTCTGGTTAATAAAGTACGTAGTGGGAAACCATACGTAATTTCTCATTATTCGTGTTCTTCTACTAGATTTGGCCGTTGCAATCCAATAATCCAATTACATTTATGCAAGTAATCCTAAAAAAAAAGTTAATTTTTTTTAAGGGAAGAATAAGAAGTTGATTAATTAATTATTGAGTCTCATGAATTATTGAATCTGGTTTTTGAGAAGAAAGAAGACAGTGGTGTAAAATGGTCATTTCAGGTGGTTTTGCTGAGTCATCACTGTTCTAACCCGATCAACTTGTGTCATGTCACTAATCATGTATCACGTAAGTAATCAAGTGAGATTAAGATCAAAACTCAAATGATTAATAATTGCAACACAATTTAGAAGGATTGGGGACGAAAAACTCAAAAGAACTCTATTTGCATGGACTAAATACATATTTAAGTCTTTAATTAAATTTTTAAATTTTGGGGTTTGGTTTGCAAAATAAAAAATAAAAATTGGTTTTTTAATTTAATTAATAGCTGTCTCGGATTAGTCGTTTTCAACAATACAGTTAGTCAAAGTTACTAATAATTGTCTTGGTTTTTTTGAATATTTTGCAAATATAAAAAAAATGATGAGACATTTGCAAAAAAAAAAAAATAATAACAATGAGACATTAAATACATACACTGATATTAAAAGATGAATATTTCAAAATGAAGGTAAAAAGAATCTAAACAATAAGTAAGGTCTTAGAGTTGTGGCATTTTTTATGAATGAACAAGATAGAAGTATCCGAAAAAACCACCTTATACAAAGATTGGAGGTAGTGACATTTTTACAATTTTTGTTTTTCAAGAATACAGTTTTTGTTTTTGAAACTAACATTTTTATAATTGTCAAGGTTAGAAACTGAAGTATTATATTATTCAATCTATCTTAATACATAATAGTATATATCGTAAATGAGATTTTAACATTTTCAATTTACCAAATTTTGTCACAAGAGAAGCAGTAACGTTGAAATAGTTATCTATGTTATATAAGTTGTGCAATGATATAGTCGACAATAAGTTACAGCAGGTTCTACGAATCAAGTGGTGATATTTGAAGGATGAAAATAGAGAAGTATTCAACACAATATTCTAGAGAGAAGTTTCGGACAACCACGAGAAGTGCAGATAATATTTGGGACAAGATGACATATGTGATTAGAAAAGTAACAAAAGAGATATTGCGAGAATCAGGAGTTTTTGTCCCCCAGGATAAAAAAATCTTGGTGGTGGAATGAAAGTGTTGAGAGTAAGGCTAAAATTAAAACGAAATGTTTTAAAGCTAGGTCTGAGTGTAATTAAAAGTACCGACACTTAAAATTTTTATAAGGAAATTAAGTGAAAGACCAAGAAGGTGGTGAGCGAAGAAATAACTCAAGCTTTTGATAAGTCGCAATAATCCTTAGACACCAATTTTTAACTTTAAAATTCACCATTCATTATCAAATTTCATCAATTGAAACATGAAACAAATATAAAACAAATGGGCAGGGAATTATTTGAAAATCAAGGGTAGTTGGATCCTTTATGAGTAGAATAATTCCTTTTTGAGAGTAGAATAATTTTGGTTTCTTCGTCAAATTGTATTTTGAATTTTGACCAATCAACTTCCATGGAATCATTTCAAGTCCTCTTTCCCAAACTTTACTTTTATTGATTCAGAAACAGTTTTCTGTTACGAAAGGAAGAAGAAGGGGAGAATTTTTATATGGTGGAATGAGACGAAGGGGAACCGAAAGAAGAAGAAGAAGAATGGTGCTCACATACAGAAGGACCACAAATGTTATAAATTTCTTCGGATCGTTGATATTAATTCAATAGTCAATATCTAACCCTATTATCTCTCTCACAATAAAAGTCGTCCCACTTGATACATCTTGTGTGTGTGTCTATAAGCGTTTCCGTACCTATTTAATAACATATAAAAGATCTTATCAGACACGAAGAAACTAAATATTAGAGAGGAGGGTCGAAATTATAAGTATTATCATAACTTTCAAGAACACGAGGTAAAGAAGTGTCAAATAGGACAAGCAATGGCAAAGCGATTGGACAATACGACATACTTATCGAAGTGTAGTCATTTGATATCTTACCAAATATTTCAATAAGATCATGAGTGGATAAAAAACACTTTAATTTTGACCTATAAAAAAAGGGTATATACAAAAGTGTACAAATTATAGGGGGTTAAACTTATGAGTCATGTCATAGAGTTGTGAAAAAGAACAATTGCACGGGAACTAAGAATAGAGGCACAAGTTGTTGATAACTAATTTGAATTTATATGTGAGGTCATATAATAGATTGCCCAGAGAGAATTTGTGGAATACTATAGAAGAACGGGGATGTGATTACCTATATTTGAGTTATTAAGGATGCGTGTGAGGGAGTCATGACTAATGTAAGGACACACCTACAATTTTTCCATAGCAAAGTTGCACAAAGGTTTAACTATAAGACCTTGTCTTTTTATTGTAGTTTTGGATGTATTTACGTAACACATCCAAGAGTTTGCTCCGAGATATGTTTTTTGTAAATGATATAGTCCTGCTAGACGAGTTGAGAAAGAGATTAAATGGGAAGTAGGAGAGTTGGAGACGAGCCTTATAAACGTATTGTTTCCACTTGAATAAAAGCAAAATAGAGTATATATAATATATTTTTCGCAGGTAAAATTAGAATATTATAGTGATAAAAACATATTTAGCCCCAAAAAATGTTATTCCGCTTAAAAAAAAGGTACTCCTTTGTTTCGACAAATACTTACAATCCAAGTGAATGTCGCATTCACATCAAGTCATTGTTTTTAATAAATAAGAATAATTTTTTTTTATAAGTGTGTTTAGTTCAAAATTTCAGACTTCATTGCATAATAAGCCTTTAAAATATACTTAGATAAATATAAATAATATTATTATTTCTATCATTATTTTATTTTTGTCAAGTAGCCTAGTAGCTGAAGCTCACACATTTTAAATGTAGAAAAGTGGAGTGTCCAGAGTTCGAACCCCGATCCCTCATTATGCATTGTCCTTACCAGCTGGGCTAAGCTCACAGGGACTTTATGGTAAAACATATTAATCAATAAAAGTTGATCCAGTTGATAAGTTGTTGATTTATCTGCAAGACCGTGAATTGAATTTTCGCTGTCGATGTGAGGAGGTTTGCCCTAAACCTAGTGAATCCCAGAGCTCAATATATCTAATTTTTTTGTGACAATTTTTTTTTTTATAAATTTCATATTAGCACATATTAAATTTTCATATTTTTAGAAGTATTATTATAAAATATAATTGAAATATGATTTCATATAAAATCACATTTTTTAAAACGTTATTTTAATATCAAAATATAAGGGGGGTTTTGTTTCAAGTTTATAAAATATAATCCTTAGAATAGTTTTCTTGGGAATATAAGGATGATAATTATATTCCTGGGTTTATTGAGAAAATGTGTTTGGTTAGTATTTAAAGTATTATTGGAAATGAAGGATAAAACGATATTTATGGATGGTAATTAATGATTTTATTCCCACCTTCAGAAGAATTTTATTCCTCCCAATTTCCTTAGAAACAAAACAACATTCACAAGAAACTTATTCCCAAAAATAAAATTTTAAAAATTTGAAACAAACATATGAGTATATATTTCCTGCTATCATATTCCCTGAAATCTCCAAATATGACTTGAAACAAACGCCCCCTAACATAATCTTATTCATGCCCGTTAAGCTATTTAAAAATAGAACATGTTACTTATTCTTTTTTGGGTTAAATATGTTTTCGGTCCCTATAAATATGCCAATTTTTTGTTTTAGTCCCTCTAAAATTTTCCTACAACTTTTAGTCCCTATAAAATTTTCAATCACTACTTTTGATCTAGTTTTAAGTTAATTTTTGTATTTTTTAAAGAAATTATGCAGAAATATGTAGAATATTGTAAAAAAATTCCCAAAAAAAATTATATTTTTTTAACAAAACACAAATTAAATATGATTTTTTAACTGTAAAAAAATAAAAAAATTTATATTAAACTCATGTTTTGTTAAAAAATTCTAATTTTTTTGGTGAGATTCTTATAATATTATGAATTTTTCTACAGAATTTTATTCAAAAATATGAGTTAACTTTAAAAGAGGGGCAAAAAATGAAGATGAAATTTTTTTAAGGGACTGAAAATTGAAGAAATTTTCTAGAGGAATTAAAGCGAAAAGTTGACATATTTATAGGGATCAAAAACATGTTCAACCCTTCTTTTTTTTGGTTACATAACATATTACTTATTCAAAGACAATATTAAATTATCATCTAAGTAGATAAAAACATCTTAACTATACTTAAAATAATATCCGACTCAAATAAAAAAAAATAGATCATACTTATGTCTTGCAAAGTCTTTTATGATCTAAAAAAAAATTTTAATGGAAAAAATTCATTACATTTCATTAACTAAAATGTGTTAAATACATAAAGGTTATCCTGATCTAGCTTATTTACATCTATATCTTTATGGATTTTTGTATTCAAAATAAGTATGTAAAAACAGAAAACAAAATAGAAGTTTTGTAGAGAAGAAAACAAAATAGATAGTTCTCTTTTTTGGGCAAAGGCACAAAATAGATAGTTCTAAAGTTTAAAAAGATTAATATTTAGAAACCAACAATATAAAACTTGTTTACGCGTATATCTATCTCATCAAATCACAATATAATGTTACTTTACTATGTTAGTTAATAAAATATCTCAATAATTATCCACCTTAATTAATTTGATTAAATGCATATTTAAAATAACTAACACCAATCATTGATATAAATGAGATAAAAATAGGAAAAATATTATTATCTCCTCTAAAGAAAAGCTTACCACATTTTACCAAATTTTACCCTCCGAAAGCATTTGAAAAGCCCAAGAAAGAAGAAAGAAAGAGACCGTCCCGTCCTTTGATAGGATCTCAACGCTGACTCTTCTTCATCATCAAACCAAATCTCCAATTATTATTATTTTCCTTTTTTTAAATCTTTTCTTTTTCTTTTTCTTTTCTTTTTTAAATATCGCAGCCAAAAACCTCGCATTTTTTTTCTCCCCTTTGTCTCAATCTTTGTTCAACACACTCTTTTCTCAGTTTTTATACCCTGTCACCCTCAACCTACTTGTGTTTATGTCTCAATGATTCAAGGTTCTTTTCTGCGTTTTTTTCTCAGATTCCACCATTACCAATCAAATTAAACAATAACCTTGAAATGGGTTTTTGTGTTTTTTTTATGTTGCTCTTAGATCTGTTCACAACAGTTTAGATCAACATGTTTTTTAAGATTGTTTTTTTATGTGCTTTGATCTGACCCTTTGAGTTAAAGAGTGTTTTTTTAGTTCATTTTATGTTACTACTGTTGAAAAATTCATATGGGTTGTTTTGTGTTTTTTTGAGGTTGTTGGGAATTTGATGATGATGCATGGTCAAGTGAGTAATAATGGGGTGGTTATGGGGTTTGATGGGTTTTTAGCTAATTGGGTTTCTCGTTTGTATTTGTATTTGTTGAGGGTTTTGAGGTTTAGGAATTTTGTGCAATAATAAAAATGGGTAACGGCACTTCTCGTGTTGTTGGTTGTTTAGTGCCATTCAATGGTAAAAATGGTGTTGATTTGGAGTTTTTAGAGCCATTAGATGAAGGTTTAGGACATTCTTTTTGTTATGTGAGACCAACTATGTTTGAATCTCCTGCTATTAGTCCGTCGAATTCCGAGAGGTTTACGGTTGATTCAAGTACTCTTGATTCTGAAACCTTGAGTGGATCGTTTAGGCATGATAGTATGGAGCATTCTAATTCTTCTGGTTTACACAAGCAGGGTAAGAATTTCCCTGAAACTACGTTTAAGACGATTTCGGGGGCTTCTGTTAGTGCTAATGTCTCAACAGCAAGGACAGGTGGTGGTAACCAGAGTGCTTTATTTGCTGGTGATTTCTTGGAACCTGCTGCATCGTTTGAGGGAACTGCCTCATTTGCTGCAATTCCTTTGCAGCCGGTTCCTCGTGGTTCTGGACCTCTGAATGGTTTTATGTCTGGTCCTTTGGAGAGGGGCTTTGCCTCGGGTCCATTGGATAGAAGTGGTGGTTTCATGTCTGGGCCGATAGAGAAGGGGGTTATGTCAGGTCCTCTTGATGACACTGATAAATCCAACTTTTCGGCACCACTTGCACGTGGTCGTAGGAGGCCGCGTCTACAACATCTCATGAGAAGTGTTAGTGGACCGGTGAAGAACACGTTTTCTCGAACGTTCTCTAAGCACTCCATGGGTGGAAGTTGGATGCAAAGGTTGTTCTTTCAACCGGTTACTCAATTGGCATGGCCTTCCAGAGATACGAAGTGTAGGCCGGACATCTCTAGGAACTGTGGTATTGATGTTGGACCGTATGAAGCTGAGTATAAACACACGCATAATCTGCAGTGGGCTCAGGGAAAGGCTGGTGAAGATAGGGTTCATGTAGTTCTTTCTGAAGAACAAGGGTGGTTGTTTATTGGGATATATGACGGTTTTAGTGGACCAGATGCACCTGATTTTTTGATGAGCCATCTTTATAGATTTCTAGACAAAGAATTGGAAGGTTTACTTTGGGATTATGAAGATAATCCTGTAGATCCCCTTAAACCCGAAGTCCCTGAAACTGTAAAAGCCGCCGTTGCTCCAGAATGCAGTCGGTCGGAAATGTCTGATACTCATACTAATTCTAATCAAGAATGTTTTGAAGCTTGTTCTGGTCCTGAATTAATTAAGGATCAATCATTTAACAATGAGATAGTTGAGGAAAAGGCTGAAGTTAATGTAAATGTTGAACACCAGTTATCTAATTGTGGAAGTAACTTGTCTGCTGTTTCTAATTCTGTTCAACATGAAAAGTTGACTGGAAAAGGTAAAAGAAGTTTAAGGCTTTATGAGCTACTTCAAATGGAATCTTGGGATGATCAATGTAATGATTCCTCAGTTCCGACGGAGTCAAAACTAGATGAGCATACAAGACCTTGCTCGTCTACTGTAAGAGAAGATAGCTCTAAACATCAGGATGAAGGCCCGTCTACATCAGGGGAAAATGGAAGCCCTGGGTTTGGTTCAACCAACAAGGAGCACGAAGCTGTTTTTCCTGCTTCTGTATCAAGGCAGAATTCGAAAAAGTCATTTATCGGTGCAAAAATTAAAAAAATGTACAGGAAGCCAAAGTCCTTGTGTAAGAAACTCTTTCCTTGGAGTTATGATTGGCATAGGGAAGAAAGTAGTGTTGATGAGAAAATATTAGAAGCCTCGGGACCTATTAGAAAATGCAGGTCTGGAGTAGATCATAACGCAGTTTTAACAGCAATGGCTCGAGCTCTTGAAAGAACAGAAGAGGCATACATGGAAACGGCGGAGAATAATCTGGACAAAAATCCAGAACTTGCTATAATGGGATCATGTGTTCTAGTGATGTTGATGAAGGATCAAGATGTTTATGTCATGAATCTGGGAGATAGTCGTGTGATTTTGGCTCAAGAAAGATCAAACGATCGCCATCCTAATTCAAGCTCTGTCAAGGATGACGTGAGGCATAGAAATAGATCTAGAGAGTCATTAGTACGCATGGAGCTCGATAGAATTTCAGAGGAGTCTCCAATTCACAACCATAACAATCATGTTATCAAGATGAATAAAAACCGTGAGATATCATTTTGTAAATTAAAAATGAGGGCTCTGCAGCTTTCTACAGACCACAGCACCAGTATTGAAGAGGTATGTTCCCCCTCCTCCCTGTGTATTGGTGAATCAAATAGTTTGCAATGCTTATTTGAAGATCTAAACAGTTATGGTCAAATATTCTATATCTAAAATTTCACAGCTACTTGTTTGAAGATCTGAAAATTTTTATGGTCAAATCTTCTAGTCCTGTTCTAAAATTTTATCAGTCTTGAATTTTTGTATTTGGTTCTGCTTCTTGGGGCTCACACACGTATGTTGATAATTTGTTTATTTAGAATTAGCATATTTACTATGACTATTTTATGTGCCGATCATCTTTGAACTTTTCTGATCACAAAAAGTTTCTCCTGTACACTGAATTACTAAGTGCATTCACAAGTATGATCAACAAAAGTATGTCATTTTGCATTCACATTAAGAATCTAACTGCACAACAGAACGATCTGTTGGTGATTTTGCATTCACTGGCTTTAGAAAAATATATGAAATAAAGTGTGTTACTAAACAGGGAAATCATTTCTATGTACAATTCTCTAGATAAGACTGAGTTTGTTTTGCAAGTTATTTTTCCAAAGATTTCTGCTATTTTATGGACACTCTCACATTCACCGACAAGAATTCAATTCCTGTCAAGTGTCAAATGTTTTTTAACTTGTTTAGAATATTTACTAGAAAGTAAACTTCAGTAGAACACTAGTATCTGATAAAATGTGTAATCTAATATTTTTCAATTTCCGTTTCCTGCAGGAAGTTACAAGAATAAGAGCAGAACACCCTGATGATAGTCAGGCCATATTGAATGATCGAGTGAAAGGACATTTAAAAGTTACCAGAGCATTTGGCGCCGGGTTCTTGAAGAGGGTCAGTTGATCATCTGACTTTGACCCATCTGAAATTCAGTTTGATGCAGTCCCTTTGTCTATAGTTTATATAAGTAGGGAATCTATTCGCGTCTATATTTTTCCATAACATACAGAAAACTTAGGAAGAAAAGGCTTATGCATTTTAACAGTGTCTTCATTAAATTTGTCGACAAAATGGTAGGAAGTGCATCTTGAATCATACAAATCACTGGGCCTGGGTCATGTGTGTGATAGCTGAACTATATCTTATGTGGGTGTGCAGTAACAGATGAAATAGTCAATGGTGGATCAAACATAATTTTGCTATTGAGGTCTAGGCTCCATTTGGTCTGACTTATTTTTTACTTCCCTTCTTTTTAAAGAAGTTAGACCAATCGGTATTTTTAAAAGTATATTAATTAAAAAAGAGCTTATCTTTTATGTAAAAAAATTAGATATAAGAAATCTTAAAAAAGTTGTTGAGATTTGAGAGGAGCTTTTCAAGACAAGTAGGAAACCTTTGATGATTATATAAAAAAAAACCTTTTAAGAACCACCAAACAAGTTTATCTTTTTTTCTAAAGCTCTTCTTTTAGTTTTAGAAAAGCTTTTAATGCCAAAATAAGTCAAGTTAAACGGACCCTATTCTAGTTCAAAGGGAAGGAGAGTCAATTAAAGCATAGATCTTTGGACTAGTGAGCGGGTTGGATTATGTTAGTACAATTACTTTATACAAACAAGCTTCTAGGAGTGTCTTCTTTGACATGTTATCGTTGCATCGCGTTGCATCAGACACATTTCTAATTGATCACTACTTGTAGTTGTAAAGGTTCATATGGCTCATGATTGTATATGATTCTTGGGTTTTGGAATAGGTATTAACTGTGGAAAGAATCTGTGTATATATGTTTATGTTGTGAATTAAATGGTCTTAAGCTACCCACTAAATTTGTATTGTTTTTTTTGTTGCGTAATGTTGAAACATTGAGGCCTTTTTTAACCCTAATGTTTTTGTGGTATAGCCGTCTTTTAATGAAGCTCTACTCGAGGTGTTTCAAGTTAAATATATCGGCCAGGCTCCTTACCTAAGTTGCACTCCTTCTATACTTCACCATCGACTTTCTTCAAGTGATCGATTCTTGGTACTCTCCTCTGATGGGCTTTACCAATATTTCAGCAATGAAGAAGTGGTTGCCCATGTCACATGGTTCATGGAAAATGTCCCAGAAGGCGATCCTGCACAATACCTTATTGCAGAGCTTCTCTTCTGTGCTGCTAAAAAGAATGGTTAGTTTCTCCACCTTCCTATTCCCCTCAGATATATTATTGTAACAGTAAAGACTTGTATATCTGAGAAAATTTTCGTTTCAACTTGGCTTCCCTTTCAAGTTTTTCATAATTTTCTGTGCTTGGATGAGCAATTGACTAACATGATTTGAACAAGCTTGATTTTGTAAAAACATTCTGCTATAATTGAATTTAGAGGGAAGTGACTTGTTTGCATATTTCTATTCTAAAATTAAGTTGGATGTGAAATTTAGTGCACATTTTTTATTTTTCAAGCTAACTCTAGTTGTTTTTTTTAATACTTTTAGTTAAACTGAAGTTTGGAACTAAATCTTTGGTTTAGATTTCGGGAGGGGCAGAATTGATTTTAGAAGCATAAAATTTGATGCCTCCAGAATCGATTCTAACATGAAGTTAGGATTTAGAGCCTTTGTTTCCAAAATTGAGTTATATCATCAAATATATTGTCAACTCACTTTCATTTGAATGTATCTAAGCATAAGTCAATTTTCAATCTATTTTACTTTTAACAAAAATCAGTTTAACAAAATAATTTTTTGAAAAATCAATTTTCACCACTGCAAAACTAAATATATGCGCGCACACAATCCAAACACATACACATCTAGAATTTAACACATCGCATCTAGAATCCAAACACATACGCGCGCGCGGACACACGCAGAGTCATTATAGTCCAAACATCTTTGCTAGAATTCCATTTTTACTGGTGTGTGCGCACAATCTGGATTAAAGAGCAATTACACACACTCTTTCATCCTTTTCCATGAATATTAAAATCTGCCATGCAGGGTCATATCCAGTAACCCATCCTATCTAACCCATACAATAGACTTATTGTTTTTATTCTGAATTTGTCACAACATAGAGAGTTAAACATATAGTTTGTTTTCAACCAGGTGTTGGTTTAGTAGAAACTGGTATCTATGGTTCAGAAAGTAAATGAATAAACTCATAATTTATTACTCTGCCCTCGGACGATGCTTCTCAAAACAGAGGAAGTTGTAGTACAATATACAGACACTCAACTCAACAGTTACAATCTTGACAGAAATAGAATAAAAGATAAAGGATTCCTATCCTAGAAGTTCAAGAGTCTTGGTCTCTTCCCCCCAAGAATCAGAGACCTTGGCCTCTCTCAGTCAATATCCACTCCCAAAATAATTGCCAGCTGATTTTTCCTTCTGTTTTCAAAACCGGTCTAATAACATAACTGCTGGTTGTTGGCTAATAACATAATAACTGCTGCCTTATAATATACTCTAAGAGCAATGCTATTTGTTATGGATGATTTATACAAGAAAGAGAAGAATGCATAGTTAGGAGATTTGACCAATCAAGTTGTGTCTGACCATACACGGGAGTAGGTAATTACTATTTGTAACAATAAACATAGGCTGCCATTTATGATTCTTGTGTTTCTTATTAACCTTCATAACAATAAACATTTTCCATGACATAATAGCAATACTAATAAATGGGGTCTACATTCTTAATACAGTTTCGTTAATTCGCTAATCATTACAACTGTGCGACAAATACCTCAATCCTAAATTAATATTTGAGGTTTTATATCTATATCTTATATGATTTGCCCTCCAATATGCAGGAATGGACTTTCATGAACTGCTTGATATTCCTCACGGAGATCGGCGTAAATATCATGATGATGTATCTGTCATGGTCGTTTCTTTGGAAGGAAGGATTTGGAGATCATCGGGATAAAACCTTTTTTTTTTTTTTTTTTTTTTTTTTTTTTTTTAATTTTTTTTTTTTTCATCCTTTTAATTAAGTGCTTCTCTGTTAATTTTTGGCTAGATGCCCCCATATTTGCATATTGTCTTGATATTGAAACAATTTTGGGCCAGTAAATTGATTTTAGAAATCAAAATTAGTCTTTTAATTTTAATATATATTTTTCTTCTAATCCACAGCACTTCTAATTTGCTTCGAATTTACCCCATAGACTCGTGATATTCGATGTTCTTTGAGCCTTGAGGCCTTGGTTGATTTCGAACATGATTCACTCGTTCTTTTGTTTTTCTATTGTCCCTTGAAACCCTCGTAGAAGCCTTACAAACACCTCTTGGATTAGTCTAGTTCATTGAGATGCAATGAAGAAGAGACACAAGGAGTGAGAGGAATTAAGCTATGTCGGAAACTTTGACCTCTTTATCCCAATCTCTTTGATCTCCTTAAACTAGTTGGAAGTGTTAATCTTCGCAACTACCTAGTGAAATACAACGACCAAAATGACTTTAAAACTCCAAAAATATACAGTAACCATTAAGTATTGTCAAAACTGCAATTCAATTTTTTATTTTTTCTAATGCATATACATGGATTGTCAAGATTATAATTACTGATTATTCCATGTGTACGTGTGATTATGTTTAAAGGAGTGCTAGGAACACTCTTTTTAACACTCTCGAATGCTCACTATTTTATCACAAACATTTGTGTATGTGTTCCTACAATACATAAAAGATATGCTTATACGTTTATAACTGGCAAGTGGCTGATAGTTTAAAGCAGGCAAGAAATGTGGAAATAATTAGTCATACACTTACTCTGATTCCACTTCTGATTTTGTTTATCCTCTGAATTGCATTTTGGTCGGTGAGGAGACCTAATATTAGTTTCTGAGCACAAGTCTTATAAGTAGCAAGGGAATAATAGAGGAAAAATTGTAATGTATCTTAATTTTTATTAAATAATTTATATTAAATCTTTAGCAACATATCATTAATTATGCTATGATTTTTTTAGCACTTTGTCCTAAATCTTATGATGATAAAAAAAACATAATTCTTTTTTTTTTTTCTCTTCTAAAGGTTAAATTTGCAAAACAATGTTAGTTATCAACAATTTTTTTTAAGGAAGTTATCAATAAATTTAATAATACTACCAACTTTTTCAATTTATATGTTTAGGTCAATAAGATCTTATATTTAGAGACGGTAAAAAAGTTGTATACATGTATTTAAGAATATGTGACATTAAAAAATATATTTGACTAAACCTAAAAGACAGATGGTCAACATACATAATGAGTTGACTATCCAGTGTTTCATAGCATGAAATTACGTTGAGGACAATTGTCGAGTATGCATGTAATTTTTTATATTTAATATATATTTTTTGAATATGTATATATATAAGTATTGATTATAGTTCAAAAGTCTGAACCCCTGACCCAGGGTCCTGCTTCTATTGGAAGTAATTTTTAGGAAAGGAAAAATAAAATGCAATTAGACCCCTAGCTATTTCAAAATATTATACTTTTACCAAATAAACCAAAAACCATAGTTTTAAAAACCGGACCGGACCGGCCGGTCCAACCGGTCAGACCGAGAACCAGTGAGGTATCCGGTTCGAGCTTCTCATCGGATTAGCCATGCATTTAGACCGGTGTAAACCGGCGCGGCTCGATAAAAACCGGTGACTCGGCCGGTTTATAGAACCGTCCGGTTCATTGCTTAGGATTCTTAAAAAAAAAAACAGAAAAAGAAAGAAGAAAGGATAACAGATTTCGGTCTTAAGCAGCGAATGGAAAGAGAGAAGGAACTAAATCCATATCAGAATTCCCATATAGTTCTACGTTGAAAG
>Ga0228710_1002189_pt1 | contig 30552 bp, 22 predicted proteins | sample MedpolnodulmetaG_FD_177995 | JGI IMG/M metagenome (GOLD analysis project Ga0228710, IMG submission 177995) | Root nodule microbial communities from Medicago polymorpha collected in Santa Monica, California, United States - pink nodules | ecosystem: Host-associated > Plants > Roots > Nodule...
GGTAATGGTGGTAAAGTGACGAGAGCAATGTGTTTTATCTCTCATCTCAAAAAAAGAGTAGCAGTAATGAATGGGTTGTAATCTTTTCCTATAAATGCGGTTTTTGGCTGTGCTTCAAATACTTACAGTACAATACTCTTCTCTCTGTTTTCCTCTTCGCGTTTGGGTTGAGGGGCACACTCTCCCACCAAAATTACTAACGCAACACAACGCAATGGACCTTCCTCCTCTTCGCCTATGGCTTCTCACTCTTCTACTACAGGCAAATTACTCTCTCCAACTCCTTTTCTTCAATTCCACTTTATGAAGATGAATTTGCGCGTGCTTGAGATACTACAATTGTGAAACATAGTTGAACGAAGACCAAGAGTATCAAATTGCTTCAAGATTTTGGGAATGGAAAATCAATCATATTATTTTTAATTTAATTTAAACCATTTTTTCAAAGTTAGTTAGTTACACAGGGAAAACATCACAACATTTACTGAATTATTATTATTATTATTGCTTGATCATTTTAGTTGATAATTATTCAGTTTTATTGATGATTTATGCGCTTTATGTGTTTCAGGTTTGCTTAATTTTATCTCTAACAGAAGCTAAACTTTTGGCTTCTAATGTTAGAACACAAGGGTAAGTTACTAACTAACTAACTAACTAACTTAACTAAGTATTTTTTTTGAAAGAAAACATAAATTAAAATTATAGGTGTAATAGTATTGAGAATCTGTTGATCTGGAAAAAAGAAAAAAGTTGAGTTCAGTTTTCTTTTTGTATTGTACAGGGAAAAGCATTCTGTGGATTATTGTGCAATGTATGACATTTGTGGAAAGCGAAGCGATGGTAAAGTAATAAATTGTCCATTTGGTTCACCTGCTGTGAAGGTATATTTCAGGGAATTTTCATTTGCTTGTTCCGTGTTTTTTATTTTTGATATAAGTTTTTGATTTTGATATGTACTTTTGAATTTTCATTTGAACTGCTGAATTCATATAAGTTTTTGATTTTGATATGAATTTTTGAATTTTCATTTGAACTGCTGAATTCTTAAAAGCATAATTGATGTATGAAATCTACTTTTAACTTTTTATAAGCTTCGCCGAGTTGTGTCTTGACTTTGGGAGCTCTTGTTTTTCCCAGCCAGATGATTTGCTTTCATCAAAGATCCAAAGTTTATGTCCAACAATTACAGGAAACGTTTGCTGTACAGGAGCTCAGTTTGACACATTAAGGACGCAAGTGCAACAAGTATAATTATTGAATTTTGCATAATTGATTCATATATTCACACCATGGGCTTATAATTGAGTTCACCATGGACTAATCATATTTATCTTCTTTCAGCATTACTGGCTTTTATAAATTAAGCTTATATGTGTTAATACATTGAATGTTTTATTCTGGCAGGCAATTCCTTTTCTTGTAGGTTGTCCAGCATGCTTAAGAAACTTTCTGAATCTATTCTGCGAGCTTACGTGCTCTCCAAATCAGAGTTTATTTATCAACGTGACTACCGTGGACAAGGTAAGATCTAGCACATCACTTTCTATTTTTAATGAATTGTCTTGCCTATTCTACATGCAATTTTATTATTTATCACTTTAAAACAACAAGAAATTTATGTTGAATGATTCCGCTTCCGAGGAAGGTGTTTTTTTCTCATTTTTCTTTCTCCCATTTTTAGACTCATGTCTGCTGCTCTTCCACTTCACTCTTCATCTTCTATCATATATATATTTTTTTGTTTCGTTAAAATAAAAAGAAAAACTCAATTAAATAGGCATCATGTCAGGTGGTTCTTTTTGGGTTCAATACTAGCAAATCTTAATGACTAAACAAATGCCCATCATATGTCTTGTTCTTTTATATTATTGTCATCAGTATTTTTGGATGTCTGCATTAACTTTACATTGCAATTATTTACTCTAGTTATTACAATTCTTAGGTTGGTGGTAATTTGACAGTGGGTAGCATCGATTATTTTGTAAGTGACGCATTTGGTGAAGGGTTATATAACTCCTGCAAGGATGTAAAGTTTGGCACAGCGAATTCTCTAATTATGCAATTTATTGGTGGCGGTGCTCAAAATGTTAAAGGTAAGTTGCACTTTTAAATCAAATCATTAACCAAATACCATTCCTCCTTCTCATGTTTCTGCTAATATATTTGAGGACATCTCCGTGATATATTCCTGACTATTTTATGCATACCAGCAAGTATTAAGAGTTAGAAGTAGATAGACACATTGGAATTCTTGGTTTATGATTTGTTTGTTTGTTTGCTCTAGCGTTAAAAAATAAGAATACATGCAATGATAGAAACAAACTTTATATTTTTATTTTGAGCAGAATAGATTTAACTAACATTTGATACAGTGGCAACAATGCAAATGTAAATGTTCTTTTTGATAGGGCTTGCTTGTATAAAATTATTCCTTAAGAGTATTTCCTAAAACTTATGCTGTAATTGTTTTTGGCAGAGTGGTTTGCTTTTATTGGTAAAAAAGCAGCCCCTGGTGGTTTTGGTTCACCATATGCAATTATGTTCCCGCCAAATGCAACCAAGTCATCTGGGATGGAGCCTATGAATGTTTCAGCCTATTCATGCGGTGATATTTCTCTTGGTTGTTCTTGTGGTGACTGTCCTTCATCTTCAGTATGCTCTAGCTCATCTTCAACTACCACCCAAAAGAGGGATTCATGCTCCTTGAAAATTGGGACTTTAATGGTAACAGAAAATATGATATGGTTTTGATATTTACCAGTTGTATTTTTTTCTTTACATGAAGAAAAAAAATAGTGTTCTTTAACTGACATGATTTTTCCTTATGACTCCTATAGGTGAAGTGTGTTGACTTGACATTAACAGTCTTATACATCATACTGCTAAGTGTGTTCTTAGGTTGGGGATTGTATTATCGGACAAGGGAAAGAAAGCCGGCATATAGAACGAAATCAGTGTCTAATGCTATAAGTGGTGGGGAGCTGAATTCTTGTAATCAGGAGAAGGACGAGAACCTCTCTATGCACCAGGTTCATAACCGAATGCTATTTCTTTATTACGAACACATGTTTGGGAGTATCTTTGCTTTTCTTAATAATTTTTGCTTCCTTTCCTTCCTTTCTTATGCATGCTTGTTTGTCCAATTCTGACTTTGTTTTGACTGGTGGTTTTGATTATAAGATTATTGAAGATGTTTCACAAAACAGAAACGAAGTACGACTCTCAGCTGTGCAAGGATACATGTCAAATTTTTACAGGTCACTGCCTATGCTATCAACTTTCATATCAACTCACATAGAACAACATCTCTGACTTTATATTTACAATCGCAATCAGGAAGTACGGATTATACGTAGCTAGAAACCCAATTATGGTCTTGGCTTCATCTTTGGCTATAGTTATTCTACTTTGTCTAGGTCTAATCAGATTCAAGATTGAGACACGGCCTGAGAAGGTATCACATAGCTTCTACTCTATTGTTTAAAATGCTTTGTTTAACGCCTTTCTGAACAAGCTTCTACCCACCTGTAAGTTTGATCTTTATTCCCACACATTATGAGCATGCATATGATTTCCATGTATGATGGATGAATTTTTCATCTCACTTGAATCTGAAACTTATAAGCAAAAAGCTATCTGGTTTGAAATATTGCCTGTTTTTTTTGTTCATTGACTTCAAACGCTCCTGGTATTTGTGGCATGCCTTTTGGATGATCTTTTCACTCTTTATATCTCCATTCACCTAAGTTCCCACTTCATTGGTATTTATGGTTTCCAGAGATGGATTAATTTTGTTAAAGAGATTACCTGCTTCTACTTCGGACATAATTTGAAAGTGAATTTTGATTCTGTTTTGAACACCCCATGTTGCTTTGTACTCATTATTTTATGGATGTAATAACGTGGATGGCACTGTTTGAGAACTGTTTTTAATGGGCGGGATTTTTTGGCTGAAAAATCTTCTGGTGAGAGCATCAATAAGTACACAATGAGCCATGTGATTTTAAATTCAAATGGAATACAAAAATTCATGGACAATGAAGAAGAAGCTTTGATGTTCTGCTATTATGTCTTAGTGTTTAAGTATCCAGGAAGGCTACACGATTTCTGAACATTTCGCCTTTACCTTGTTATATATTTTACATTAATTGTTTGTGAAAAAAACTTTCTACACTTTTCAGCTCTGGGTGGGACCCGGGAGTAAAGCAGCTGAAGAGAAGCAGTTTTTTGACAGCCATCTTGCTCCGTTTTACAGAATCGAACAGGTTCTTACATTTTCCCATTTATTGTGTTCTCCCCAATCCCCATAATAATCCAACTTTTCATGTTCATAATAAACAGCCTTGCCTTATGCATTTCTCATTTTATTTTATTCAGTCATTTCTTTCCTCGTCTTGTGTAAAAAAGGATGCATCTTTCTTATTTCTTTGCATAATTACCTATTGACGGACTTGTTGCTGAAAGAACTGATTTTTTTTCCTTTATTAACGCTTTGCCTGAGTGCATTCTTTTCCAAAAAGCATGAAGTGACGAAGCCATGTGTTGTGCAATTGTAATCCACACTAAACAGTCTTGTCATGTTTTCTTTTATATCTTAGCGTTTATATTAATTCGATCATCCTAACAAGTCAAAACCACTTAGTATTATGCAACATGAGGCAATATGTAATAATCTTCAAGCAAGATTTATTGTTCACTTTTTTTTTTTAATTGCAATTTATTGTTCATTTATCTTGTTAAATGACAGAGTTGTTTTACTTGCAGCTCATACTGGGAACAGTTCCAGATCATGTGAATAGTACATCACCAAGAATTGTGTCAGAGGACAACATTAAGTTTCTTTTTGAAGTACAAAAGAAGGTTAGTGTTCCATTCCCTCTAGTAGTAGTATTGAAATATTTTGATGAATGTGTTAAGTTGAATCCATTGTGGTCAGGTTGATGCAATTCGTGCTAATCATTCTGGCTTGATGGTATCTCTGCAAGACATCTGTTTGAAGCCACTGGACAAAGATTGTGCCACTCAAAGCATTCTGCAGGTATAGTTATTGAATTATTGGCTGAGAACTTCAATTCGTTATTATTACTATTATTGTAATAAATTTGCATGATTTTATTTCCTTTTGATTAGCACTTGTCTCTTTCTAATTGACAGTACTTCAAAATGGATCCCAACAATTTCGACAATTATGGTGGAGTCGAGCATCTCACTTACTGTTTTGAGGTAGCAAATGTTAACTTTGAATGCATTAGTGGATGTTCTTAATTATGCTGTTGTTTTGCACGTTCGCATGAAAAAACTACTAAGATCTCCTCCAATACTGAACAACCGTATCCAGTAGTCAATGCTGTCTTTTACTGGCACTACAAGTAGGGGTGTAATGGGTCGGTTTGGTTTGATTTTTGGGAGAAAAAATTCGAACCAATAAAAAATAGTCGTTTTGATTTGGTTCAGTTTTCACAATCATTTGTCAAGAAATCCGAACCAAACCGATAAAGAACGGGTTGTTTTGGTTCATCAGTTTGATATTTAAAAAAGAGTTTTTCTAATTACACCCTGTTTAATTCTGGTAACACCCCAAAATGACAAAATGATCCTTTCATAAAATTTAATTTTCAAAAAGCCTCCTCTTTCTTTCTTGGTTACACCCCAAAACCCCTCTTCAGTTTAAGTAGGTCATGTAAACTCAATTTAAGTAGGTCATGTAAACTGAATTTAAGTGTACATCTAAAAGTTCAACCTTGTTCATTGATTCTACGTAATCTCAATTTAAGTATGTACATGTAAACTTAGTTTAAGTAGGTCATGTAAACTCAGTTTAAGTAGGTTATGTAAACTAAGTTTACACGAGCCTACTTAAACTGAATTTAAGTTAACCTCAACAATGTAAAATTGAAACCGTCTTACAGTGCAGTTGAACAAGAAGAAGAAAATTGAAACTAGCATTATTGAAAAAGAAGAAGAAATTCACTTACTTATATGCAATCGAGTATGGATGAAAGATGTTTTGATTCACTCTTTAATCTTCCATAGAGATTGATTGAACATCAGGATTGTTTGATCGTGTGTGGGTGAAAGAGAGTGGAATTTTAGAGTGACAATGAATGAAATCAAGATTTTAAGAAAATTTATATAAAAGGACAATTTTGGTATTATTAAAAACTTTTAAGAAAATTTGGATGTAACCAGAAATATATGAGGTGTGAATAGAAAATCTGATAAGAGTATAAGTATATTACTAAAAAATAATAAATGTTGCATTGAGATAAAGAAAAAAATACAAATGAGACATATTTTTAAGTTTTTATGGGACAAAGGAAGTATTTCATCTTGTCTTTCTTTTCTCTTTCTTTCAATTTCACATTTCAATTTAAAGTATCCATCTTCTAATCTAATATTTTTTTGGTATTAACCCTTAAGTTTTTAGGAGAAGGGGTCATAATAATATGAGGTTCGGTTAAAAAGTAAGTAAAGTATTACCAAAAATTGTTTCATACATGAATCGAACTCGAGTTCTCTTAAACGATTCATTATTTGATGAAATTCATTAAACATTTGAACTCAATCACTAGATTTTTTTAATCTAATATAATCTCACTCTTGCCTTCTCCAATAAGTAACATACAAAATCCACAACGGTCACGTTGTAATATTTTAATAGATTTTTTTATAAAATATATAAATATATTTTTATGAGCAAAAAATATATAAATATTTATAGAAACATAATTCATGCCGGTAAATATAACACATAAAATCCGCAACAGACATAACACAATATTTTAATCGAATTTCACATATAAAATAAAAATTATTTTATAAAAATATTATATTAATGTTGATATTTTAAAAACTGTAATCAATTTCCTCCAAATATTTTATACAAATAAATTTACACCACATATAGGAAACATAAAATGCACAACAGACACATACACAGGGCAATATTTCAACGGATTTTTACATATAAAATAAAAAATATTTCTTAAAAATACTACATTAATGGAAAAAAATTTCCTACTCTGTTTCCAAACATAAAATAGAAACCTACCCTACATGGAAAAGAAATAATCCAAAAATGTCATACTTTTGGAGCACCCTGCAACTGGCGGGGTTGTGAGGTGCCCTACCCCGAAAATAAATTTAGAAGTGTTTCAATTTAGTTTAGGTTTTAATTTTTTTTTAGTGTAAAATGAGTATCCTCTACGCGCAACTGTGGAGACTATTTCCTCGAATACTGTGGGATTCAAATAAGCGGCAAGTTCTCCCTAAAAGTTTTAGCGCTACTGCATGCCCAAAGCTGAATTCGAACCTAGGACCTTGGTTAAGCTAGAATAGACCCATTCCATCTTTTTTTTTTTTGTGGTGGCAAACGCCGGACCTTGCATATATTATGCATTGTTCCTACCAACTAAGTTAAGTTCATGATGACCGTGCCATCTTATCTAAGCGCTCTTGGTAGATTCTAAAATTTTAACTTGTGAAATTTAATTAGTTGATTAACATACTTTTTTTTTTAAAAAAAGTAAGTCTTAGAGTGTGAGTTTAGAAGAAAAACTAAGCATTTTCCCTAAAAAAAAAGAAGAAAAAAAAAACTAAGCATCTTTTACCCATCTCAATAAAATTTGATCGAGTGGGCAATGGGTTACGAGCAAAGCCATTAATTTGACGTTGTCATAAAGGGGTCCCTTATGAAGTTTACACAGAATAGTATAAGAGACACAGACAAAGACACGATGTTGATGTACTGTTGTGAATTTATGATCCTCATATAGAAAAGTCAAGTCACGAGAATCATCTCATTCTCACCTCATCTTATCTATTCCATGATTATAAACACAGCCATTGATTGCACATTGCTATGTTTTCCTTTCTTCGGTTATCACCAACCAATGATGTTCTATTTTAGAGTTTTTACTTAATAAAATCATAAGTGTTTATCTGTAAGTTATTTTATAACAAAAAATTAAAATAAAATCAAATTATTTTCACAAAGTTACAAGATGTTTTTATAGGCAATTCTAAAGAGCTTATATAAATAAGGTGAAAACATCCTATATACTTTTCAATAAACTCTCTCAAATAATTTAAGTGTGTGTTTTATTGAGCTGTGGGCGACCGCCACCATGACTATGAAACTCTTCCATAATGATTTTTAGAAGTTTTAATTTATCGCTTTTGGTTCACCATGGTTTTTTACTGCGATTTTAGTGTTTTAGAAATAGTGTTAACAAATGTTTATGTCAGTAGATAATTTTAAATGAACCCAACACCTAAGTCATTTTAACAAATGAAACACAAATTAAGAAACATATATATTTAATTTTGTTAATTTTATAAAAATTATTACTTAGTTTCTAAAATTATTTTCATTAACTCTATTAATAATAGAAATATATGAAAAATATATATTACAAGAATTACTGTTACACCTTTTTTGGTTAGAATATCAACCTGATATATTGCAGTGATCATCACTTGAGGGGATAAAAACAGGATTTGACCCAAAATATCATGCAACTGAACTAACTATGCAAGTGTCAGAGCCATATTCAGATAACCACATTTTTGGCCTTTACTCCTTCCCCTCAGTTTTCATTTTCACTTTTATTCCTTCCACAGCTTCTTAAGCTTGTTTTTTTAGTAGGACTGATCCATATTCTAACTTTTAAGCTTGTTTCTTGCAACAAAAATAAAAACATACAAGAATGACCAAGAACATGAATCTTTCTGGAGCTTTGTGCTTTGTTACTGTGTGCTTCTTGTTTCTTAACTTGAGTTTATGCTGCTATTCTTTGAATGAAGAAGGTATTGGGAAAACTTGAATCTTGTTGAATCTTAATTATATATTTGGCTATAGATGCTAAAATATGGTTTCTTTGTGCAGGTAATAGTCTTTTAAAGTTGAAGCAGAGAATAATTAGTGATCCTTTTGGTGCTTTGTCAAATTGGATTGATGATGAAGTTTCTGTTGACCCTTGTGATTGGTTTGGAGTTGAATGTTCAGATAGAAACGTTGTAGTCTTGTAAGTATTCATTGATTTTGCAGTATGTTATGTTGACTCTTGTGTGTAGAGTGTAGAACAAGAAAAAAGAAGAAGAAAGGAATAGCATTTTTTTATCAATTTTTTTCCCTTATTTCTTTCTTTTTTATTCCCCTGTTTGTTACACTTGTAGCATCAAAACCTATGTTCACTTATCATAGTACCAACTATATAGAAAGTGCCATTTATCATTTCAATTTTTGATTATTTTAGTCTCATATTAAATGAAGAATCACTATTGTTCATGCTGTTGAACTTGAGAGCTTTCTTTCTTGTAAAGAGAAATTGTTTTTTTTCTTAGGAATTTGAAAGACCTTTGCCTTGAAGGAACTCTAGCACCAGAGCTTGTGAGCCTTGTTCACATAAAATCTATGTAAGCATTGTTATTTTAGTGTTTTCTTCTTCTTTTTTAGTCCCTTGTATTCTGATAACATTACCATGAATATGCTGTGTAGTATTTTAAGGAACAACTCTTTCTATGGAACCATACCTGAAGAAATTGTAGGCTTGAAAGAATTGGAGATTTTGGATTTGGGATATAACAACTTCAGTGGACATCTAGATGCTAATTTTGGTCATAATATCTCATCACTAGCAATTCTGTATGATGATACTCTTACTATAGCTCAATCTTTTATTACTTCATCCTTTCCAAAATAACTGGTTTTAGCATATACTGAGTTTTTTCTCGTTACAGTTTGCTAGACAACAATGAGCTCCTTCTTGGTTTCTCTCCCAAAATCAATGAACTGAAGATGCTTTCTGAGTACCAAGTAGATGAAAATCAGTTAATCAATGCAGATAAGATGGCATCTTGTTCTGAAAGATCCATCGCATGGTATGTTAATAATCAACTGAAAAGTTTTTCACATTTTTATCATGCACTTTTTTCCTATAGTCTAAGTTGTGTCCATTTTATCCTATTATAAGGTAACGTTAATTATACAATTCTAAAAGTAGAACATTTTTTTTCTTCTTTTCTTTGAAGGCATGTTCATGAAAATGAAGGTCCTAGGAGCCTGCTGGAATATCGCAAACAACATCGTCGTCCTTATCAATACCGTCATAACCGTACTTCACCGCTCTATAGATCTTTTCCTTCACATTCTCCAAGTCCATCATCAGATTCTCCTATTCTAAATGCTTCAGAATCTCCTAATAAAAATGCTTCTGATTCTCCTAATCAAAATGCTTCTGATTCTCTTCCCCTATCAAAGAAGAATCAAGTTCCTATTTTTGCTGGAGTAATTATTGGTGGTGCTGTTTTTCTTGTTATTTCAAGCATTGGTATATATCTTTGTAAAACTAACAAGTTAGCTATTGTTAGACCTTGGAATACTGGAATAAGTGGACAGCTTCAGAAAGCACTTGTCACTGGTAAATCTAACTATCTCTTTTCCTCCAAACTATTCATAGTAACAATAGCTGAAAATATGAGTTAATATACAATTTCATATTGCATGATTTAGATCTTCTCACATGTTTGGATACGACATGGTCTTGTTTTACAGAAAAAAAGGATGCTTTTAGAGTATAAGAAAATATCTTATATTATGTTTCAATTTTATTAAAGTATCTTAGTTTATTTAAATATTTCTTAAGATCAGTTTATAATATTAGAGGTTTGTTACAATTTGTAGATTATTTTTTAGTTCTTATATTATTTTCCTGATTTTAATTTTCAGGTGTGCCAAAGCTAAATAGATCAGATCTTGAAGCAGCATGTGAAGATTTTAGCAATGTAATTGGTAATTCACCAATTGGTACATTGTACAAAGGAACTTTGTCTAGTGGAGTTGAAATTGCTGTAGCTTCTGTTTCTGTGGCATTATCCAAGAGTTGGACAAAGACTTTAGAAGCTCAATTTAGGAAGAAGGTATTAATTTTTAAAATAGTTTTGTAGAGTTGCAATTTAAGCATTTCCATTGTGACTTAACTTTGGAAACAATTATGGTTTTTAGATAGACACATTATCAAAAGTGAACCACAAGAATTTTGTCAATCTTATTGGATATTGTGAAGAAGAAGAGCCTTTCACCAGAATGTTGGTTTTTGAATATGCCCCAAATGGAACACTATTTGAGCATTTACACGGTGAGTACTCACTAGCCAATATTCATTACACATAATAACAGAATATACCACTTTTTACTTTTGGTCCCTGTAGTTTTTGTTTTTATTTTTAATTCTTGCAAATATACCACTTTTTACTTTTAGTCCTTGTTGTTTTGTTTTAGTTCCAGTAAAATTTATTTATGTTGGAATCAGTCTTTGTAATATGAGTGTAATATTCCATGTACTGATTCTAAAATGAACAAGTTTTGAAGGACTAAAATAAAACAATAAGGATAAACAACATAACAGTAAAATTAGAGGGACCAAAAGAAAAAAGTGGTAAATTTGCAAGTACCAAAAACACATTTAAACCATTTTTTATCATACTTTTTGTATATAAGTTTGATGCATTTGATCATGTTTGAAATTCCAGTAAGAGAAGGTGAGCACTTGAGCTGGGGATCAAGACTTAGAATTGCAATGGGAGTGGCTTACTGCCTACAATATATGCATGGATTGGACCCTCCTGTAGTCCTTATTAACCTGAATTCTTCATCTGTCCACCTAACCGATGACCATGCCGCGAAAATCACGGATTTGAGTTTCTCCAATGAAATAGATTCATCTGAAAAGAAACCTGATGGTAGAAAACACATCGACATGATGCAATCAGCAAGTTCATCAAGTAATGTTTATAGCTTTGGTGTTTTATTATTCGAAATTGTTACCGGTCGAATTCCTTATTCGGTTGATAATAGCTCACATGAAAACTGGGCATCAACTTATCTAAAATGGGACAAACCTCTTAAGGAAATGGTGGATCCAAGTCTAGCATCTTACCAAGAAGATCAGGTGGAACAAGTTGCTGAATTGATAAGAGTTTGTGTTGATCCAGATTCGGATAAGAGACCGACGATGAAGGAAGTCAGTGAGAGATTGAGAGAGATAACAAAAATGTCGCCTGAAAATGTAGTTCCAAAACTTTCTCCACTTTGGTGGGCTGAGATTGAGATTTCTTCTGTATAAGCATGTTGAAATCAATCAATGAATCAGATTTTAGTTAGTTACAAGTATGAGAAGTTTTAGCTTTGTTATCATTTTTACTTAGCTTAAGGTACACAAAAGTTGGCACTTCTTGTATCTATTGTAGAATGCTTGGTCTCAAAAAACATTGTATATAAGTGAGATCAAAAAATGTAAAGTAAAGTTCTTTTAGGGTGCTTTCTTTTTACCGGGAGCATCCCAGTCATGAGTCCGAGAGTAATTCTACGAAGTAACTAGATCAATTTTTTTAGAGTGCCTTTTTACCGGGAGCATCCGGGTCATGAGTCCGAGAGTACTTTTTTGTCTGCAAAGTGTTTGATTTGTGCTACAACAATGAAGAATTTTTGCCGGTGCTGTGATCTCGAACAGTTAGAATTCGATCAGATGGTGATTTTGCGACCAACTCTGAGGATGTATGGTGATGCTGGTGGTAAACCGCTTAGAGAGTTTTTCTTCTGGTGGAGTTTATATGTTGCAAGTTCCGGTTTTTCTGCAGGTCCAAACCGTGTTTAACTGGGACACATAACTCATGAGAATGCAGCCTAGCCACAATTATATGGAACACTTACGTACCTAGCTAAATAAATTAATTGTGTATATGTTTCTGTTCATATTGCACCAAGTTGCAGGTTCTGATTTTCCTATGTTGTGTAGGCCATGGGATGTATGCTGCAGGGTGGGTTTTGATACATGACATTTTTTTAGCATGTGTATGTCAATTCAATTGTATGACAGCCATAGTGTTTATTTAGCAAAATTACTTAACATTAGCAAAATTCATAAATGATAGCTTAAAGATCAATGAAGCTGAACGATGTCCTTGTAAAGTACAAGTTTATGATATCTTTGTAATCATGATTGAGACAGTGTCCTAAACTATCAAGTGTGTTTAATAAAACAAGAAAAAGCAAATATGAATTGAGTTTTAAGACGTATATATTATTTTGTATTCTAATCACAAAGTATTATTTTTTTCTAGTATTTTACGTGCATATAATTTTATTATACTACAAATTTTGTTATGATATTTAGTCCTATCATTTCCTGAATTTCAAAAAATTTGTGTATTCGTATATTGTATAGTATCACATCCGCACTCATATAACATATTCGGGCTTACGAGTATAGTTACTCTTGCTAAATATATATTATACATCAAGAATTAAAAAGTGCATTTTTTTTAAAATAAAATTAAAGTCTGTTCAATTCAATATAATAATGGAACAAGAAAATAAAATATAAAAGGCAAAGTATATGTCGATCATTAACCTGCTTCTTAATTCATAATGATAATGTAAACAACTTTTGGCATCCATATGATATATAGTAGCTGAGACACCACCATAATGTAATAATAATACTAATTAATAATTATTATATAATATAATGAAATATTCGTAGTGAGGTTGAAGGTCAGATCAACAGCCAAATACAAAGAAAGTCACAATATAACACCCATCCATAATCCATGAGATGAAAACAAACCTAATTAACACACAAATACCAAAAGGAAAATCAAACTTAATTAAACAAGTTCTACTACTAAGAACTAGGTAATAACACACACTCTTTTAACCAAGCTAGAAACACTCTCAAGTTTGTTGCATTCTATGGATGTGGTGGTAAGAATCCAGCTCCAATTCCATTTCCAGTTCCACCGAGAGTTCCAGGGATAGTGGGAAAAGTATTGCCACTGGTACATCCACCAGGGAAGGTGCAAAACCTTAACCCATCAGGACCATAGTTTACACCTGCAGCAAAGTTACCAGGGCTGCTCGGAAGTATCCCATTTCCTCCTCCCATATTGAAAGTTTCAGGATGTTTCACACTCTCCTTCAGTAACCTTCCAGCTCCTTCCACATGATCTGAACCAAGGACAACCAGCACAATGCACAACATCACCACCTTTGCAACTCTCACCATTTTTCTTTTCTAAAGTAATCTTGCTCTTACTTTGGAATATTTAGGTATATTTTGAGAGAAGAATGGTATTACACATTCCCTCTTTTATACTACTCTCACTTGTCAAGGTCTTTAATTTCAACGTGGCATTTATGTAAATACAATACTTTTATATGACAAAATTTGAAATTTCATCAAAATTATTTTCTTGCTTTAATGACAATTGTACTCACATTCAGAGAAATATATAACAACCACAAAAAATCATTTAATGTTTCCTGCAAAAAAAACACAAAATCATATCATAACTTTTAATCGTTTATGTTTTAATTTATATCATATTATGTCTATAACTCAACCAAAAAACATATTAGATAACTATTTATTCTATGGTGAACACTCGGGTACCTTAAAATTGATTGGAAATGATATCTAATCATTTAATCCCATTTTTTATTTTTTCTTAGAGAACCATTTTCATGTTCATTTTTTTTTCATTTTCATTTTCTTATATTCATTATTTTGAAGTGATTTAAATTTTGAATTAATTATAGCTACAAGGTGCAGATATCTAACAAAACTATAGGGTACTAAAGAATTCTCCTCATTCTTTTACACACAATATATTTTTTTTTTAATGGCAAATATATTTATTATAGTATATTAATAAAAAAAGGAGAAGTATTTGTCAAAAAAAAAAGGAGAAGTATAAACATATATAAAATTAAGTACAAGAAGTACTCAATTCAAGGAATGACAAAATCAAATAATCCCTCCCATTTTTACACAATATATGGGCTTGGATCTCAAGCATTGTAGGTAGATCCTAAGATTAGAGAGCATTGATAATGTGTAATACCAAACAGTTTTTTAAATCTAATTTGCACCACGCTGATTGATACAAACTGCAATAGATCGTATATGTGACACACTTGTATTTTTTGTTGTTGTAAATGTTCCAATAATTTCCTCCAAATTAATTAATGTTGTAGACATATACATACATTTGCTCAAAAAAAAAAAAGACAGATACATTATACATACATACATATGTATGTATACTAAACAAAAAAGAAGATAAAAAACCAACTATAAACTATTTAAAAAATGAAAGACCAAGCAAGTAATTTTGCTACAAACATAACATTATAAACCACACTCCTATCTGTTTAAATTGCAAAATTATTGTTGTAGTGTAATTTTGATTATTTTTAAATTATGACTTTTTTCTAGGAACAACAGCTAATAGTACAAATGTACAATAGGCCGTGCCAAATTAAAATAGGAAAATGTAAACGAGTACCCCATAACACTCTTTAAACACTTTAAATGATAAGTTTTTTTATGAAAAATTGTGTATTTAATGCATTAAAAATTGTAATAGTTGACTTTTTGAATGAATAATTACTAAATTTGAGATCTTAAAGAATGCTCCGGGGACACTCGTTAGCAAAACCTATTAAAATAAACCCAACCAACCAAGCCTGCTCCTATTAATGATCCTTTCCAGTCCTCAGCTTGGGAGTACATTATCTGTCATCTTGCAATTTAGGGTAATACTTAGACATTATGTCAAACCATCTGCGTTGGTGAAAACCATTAAGCAAATTTTATTAACATTTACTATCACCGTTGAAGTATCAATGAATGGCCCAACCAACAAATATTCAGAGAGAGGGTCCTTAAAAATCTTTATTATGTTGACAGAGGAGTTAATTATATTTCCAAGTTATAGTGTGTTTGTTGTGCAACTACTCAACTCATACAGCGATAGATTTTCTATAAAAAGGAATTGGAAAGCACCGTTAGTAATGACTACTCCCTCTGTCCCATAATAAATGAGTCATTTGTAAAAGAAAGTGTCTCAAAATAATTGAGTCATTTCACTTTTCAATACAATATTAATTACTTTTTCCCTTTATAACTTTAATTAATATTACTTTCACCACTCTCAATTCAATATATTCTACTTTACATTTATGATAAAGAAGAATGCACAAATACTTGATAAAGACACTTAAAATCATTTTTCTCTCTCTTTCATTTATATATTTTTCTTAATCGGTACGAAATGAGAAAATGACCCAATTAAACTAGGACGGAGGAAGTAGTATTTTATCATGCTAAATTCAATTGAAGCTGTTTATTTTTAGGGGTGACTATGGTCAGGGTGGGGTGTAGTAGTCGTACCTTTAAGGTGTTAGCAAATTCAATACTCATATATCTCTATTCGTTGGATACTAGGTACTAAAATATTTGAATTCCTTGCACACATTTAACTAAAATAAACCAATAAATAACAAACTTTATAGTATTGTTATGCTTGTGATTCAATTAAAAAGTCATTCAACTATCTTTCAATTTTCTATCAAAAAAAAAACTATCTTTCAATTTGATCACAAAATATTATAAACTGAAGTCTTTTACTAACTCAAAACATTCCAAATGAGTACATATTACATTAAACTCCCAAAACAATACGAACTTGTAAGTCCTGAGGTGATTTTTTTGTTTGGGCAGGAAGTCCTTAGGTTGGGTGATAATATTCACACAAAAAAAGAAAGAAAATGATACATTATTAGTTTTGATTATGAGGCTAAGGAACAATTAATGAGACGAATTTCTTCGATAATTTTACAATATCTATCAAATGTACTACCAAAATGGTTAGATTAAATGCAAACTTAATTCAATAAATATATTATTGCAACAATTTTTTTTAGAAAATAAATTATATTCATTCATTCAAATTGATAGAGTACATCGATATAATGCAAATTCGCTAAAAACAGGAAGGATGAATCTGGGAACATGCTCACAATATCCATGTTAATAGCATAAAACGGCAAAGTACAAATGCCTACACATATGACTATATTTAAATCTCCGGAATAACCATATCTCTGAATCTGCAACGTGGATGACGCCAAAATCATTAATTGGATCTGCACTGTATCAAAGCTGATCTGACAATCTAAACCGATCAAATACCTGATAGACACAAGAAAAACAAACAACGTCGCAAAAGGCGACGAACAAACTAACGTCTCACGAAGACGACGAAATCACAAAATAAAAAACAAAATAGATGTGAAAATCACTTATTTCAATAAAACGGAAAGAGAAAAACAAGTTAGAGGGGTGATTTAAGGTCAAAATGAAGGAGAAGAAATTATGTTTTAGTGACGGCTCACAAGATAGTGAAGAGAGAATGGAAAAAACCAATAAGTTCTTTTTTACCTCCGTCTTGCACCATTTTTATTTCTAAGCATTAATAATAATAATTTCCCTTTCATTTCCTTGAAAGTTGCAAACCTCCTATATCATTCCTTATTGCAACAATTATTACCTTGTTTTTATGTGTAATCCGATTCTGCATACACATAAGAGCCTACAAAACATCCTCTTATAAGATGATAGTACCTCTTTAGCACCCATTTTTGATCGAAAATATGTTCAATGTCCAACATGTGTTAGTGTTTAACGCACATTTTTATAAAAAGTTATATATTTTTTTAAATTATTATTGGTATTGTCGTATCGGTGTCCATATAGTATCAACATTTACTTGTGTCTATAATAATTCATAGGAAAGGACTATGTTTCTTTTCTTGTCATCGTTAGTCAATTCAATAACACCCCCACCATCAACAAGAGACTGGTATTAATCCTTCTAATACACATAAGTGCCTACAAAGCATCCTCTTATAAGATGATAGTACCTCTTTAACATCCATTTTCGATCGAAAATATGTTCAATATCCAATATGTGTTAGTGGTTAACGCATATTTTTATATAAAATTATATATATTTTTATATAAAATTATATATATTTTTAAATTATTATTGGTATTGTCTTATCGGTGTCCACATAGTATCAACATTTATGTATCTATAATAATTCATAGGAAATGACTATGTTTCTTTTCTTGTCATTATTCGTTAGTCAATTCAATAGCACCCCCACCATCAACAAGAGACTGATATTAATCCTTCTCATAACTACCCACATGTGATCACTAGGTGCAATGTGAGGTTGTGTCGGAGAAGAGCTACTTTGCATTTTTCTTTGATTGAATCATTTCATCTAATTAATTTCCTTCTCAATTTTATAAGTAACTATTTACGGTAAAGGCTACGGTGGGAGATTTGATTTTTTTTTTCTTCTTCAAAATAGATGTCAACCATTAGATTAGATGTACTAGAAAGATTTTGAATGGCTGAAATTTATAGGTTACTTGAACTACTAAGATTCTATTTTTTTAAATATATATTGATCTTACAAATACTAATTGATTTTGGAATTACATTTTAACAAAGGGTGTTTTTGGCAATGTTGGAAAAATAAAATAAAATCCCAGCATGCTCATACGCCTTTGATGAATTCTGATTTAGTTTTAATGATAATAACTAGATAATTATAAATAAAAGTAACATTATTAATTACATACTATGTTTTTTTAAAGAATATTATGGTATTTTTAAATAGGGATAAATATGTTTTTAATCCTTATAAATATATCAACTTTTCATTTTAGTTCCTCTAGAACTATTCTTCAATTTTTAGTTACTATAAAATTTTCAATCACTATTTTTGTTCTCTATTTTTAAGTCAATTCATGTGTAACATTTGTATTTTTTAACGAAATTGCATAGAATACCGTAAATATCTCTCCAAAAAAAATTATAATTTTTAAATAAAACATGAATTACGTATGAATTTTTAACCGAAAAATAATAATAATTCATATTTAACTCATATTTTGTTGAAAAATTATAATTATAATTTTAATAACTATTACCCACAATATTTAAAAGAAAAAAAAATTACTATTACCCACTACAATAGGTAATGCATAGTACATAAACATTCGGTTAAGAAATCTTTCATATACTCGTTCAAAGGCTAATTATCATTCTATTAGAGTGTGCTCCTCTCAAGGTCTCATGTTCGATTTCCTCCAGTGTCAATTTCAGTGGGCAAGTCCATACAGAGCAAGCTCTAGCTTAGAACGGGCCCCCAGAAGTGGGCGGTGGGATTGATCCACTCGGATTAGTTAATCCTTAAATCGGATATCGAGTTTTTTAAAAAAAATATTGATTCTTTAAAAAAAACATTAATATTGATATTTTGAAATTAATAATGAGTCCTTTCTTAATTTAGGAAAAAAAGTCAGGAAAAAGATGATATTCTACTAAATATAATCTACCTAAATTGTTCTTTTCATTGATTAACTACGTGAATATAATTGTAATTATAATACTTCTTATCCACTAGAGCAGATAATTGATAGCACATTAGCCTACAATTATAAGTAATAATATAATAACATAATATGTCTCACACATTTGTACCAAAAAAAATAAAAAAATATACATGTCTCGCACTATGCGAGACCTACCAAAGATATCTACGGTAAACGGAGTCATTAGTTACAGTGCCAATTTTTACCAATAAAACAAATTATTGATATTTAAATTTTTTATATAATGAATCAGACTAAATTTCATTTTAATTTTGGACAAAAATAATTTTTTACTAAGAAAATCCATTGATAAAACATGCTACGATTAGTTCTAAGTTTTCTAAGTTTCCTAACTGTATACTCTTCCCATTCCGACAGCTCCACGATTTAACGAAAGCAAATAAAAAAGTTTAAATTTAAGTAAATGCGAATAATTATCTAAATGCAGAATTGATGAATGGATGGTCCCGTAGCTCAGTTGGTTAGAGCGTTGGTCTTATGAGCCGAAGGTCGCGGGTTCGAGCCCCGCCGGGACCATTTTAAATTTAATTTTTTCCGAAAACTCTTCTATTTGCACCCGTTATATTACACTTGCGCTAAAAACTTACATTATAAATGTTCGGAGGATATTTTAAGTTTTATCTTTGGTTAAATCTTTTATTAAATGGTCTATTTGCTTGATATACAATATATAAAAAATATCTTGCATATAAAATAATCAATCCCAAAAAACATTCCTCAGCATTTTTTTTTATTACAAGGATACTCCTTAGCATTTTTTTTTATTACAAAGACACTCCATAGCATTTTTTTTTAATTATCAGGATACTCCTTTGCGTTTTTTAATTTTTAATTATCTGGATACTGCTTAATATTTAGAATAGTCGTCATAGTTTGTTTTTATTTTATTTTAAGAATATATGATTTTTGAACAAAGACAAATTTGTATAATAGAATTTTTTTTCTTTTCTAAAAAGGTCGTATAATAGGAATTTTTATTATAGTGTTTTTCTCGTAACAACTAAAGAGTTTCATTATCGTTGTTTTAACAAACATGAAAATTAAAGAAATAAAAAATAATTATCTTTTGAGATGGGAGGAGGGGGAGTTGTTGTCAAATGAGTTTCTTGTGGAATATAGTAGATATTTTTATTTTACTCTTCCTCGCATACTTAATAATGCTAGAAGCAAATAAAGACCAATGAATATCAAGAATAAACGATTTAAATAGGGAAAAACCTAATTTGTCTCTAGGGTTTTGATTTAATATAATGTATATTTGTTAGGATAAAAAAGGCTACACTCCTAAGAACCAAGATCTAAATAACGTATGAGAGAGGCGCTCATATTTAGTGTTTCATAATGAATCAAATATGACTACTTCTGAAGAGGAAACCTATGGAAAAAAGGTCAAATACTTGTATATATATATATATATATTAGCATAAGTGCCCAACAATTTATATACTTAAAATTTTGGACCAAGAACTTAGAAGAAGAAGAAAAAAATGATCTACTCAAACTTTGATATTTTTTTTACCATATAATTTTGTTTACACCGAAAAAAAATGACAAGTGAGCTGAAATTGACTGGCATACAATTTAGGGTCCGATAAGTTTCCCTCAACTGATGGCGGGTTATATGGGTGTAAATACAATCAAATGTGAGTTAGCAAAATCTTTCTCAAGTCTACCAAGGTATATGAAGGTTGTAAAGATATCAAACTTGGTCAAAATTCAATAAAATTGGACAACTGAAAATTTAACTCGTGTTTTATGTTTATAGTGACACTGAATGAAGAAGGCTTTAATCACAAAGCCATAACTTTTAAGGGAACTTTGTGCACGTGTAAATAACATCTAAGGAAACATGCCTTGAAGTGGAAGACTAAGGCCAAATGTAGGGCACTACATACCCTTCACAGATGGATAAACGCACATTATTTGTGTAAATAACCGAGCAAGGCTAGTTTTTGTAGGCCGCGTCGTTTTGTAGGGTATTATGTACCCCTCACAGATGGAAAAACTCACATTATCCATGTAAATAACCAAGCAAGGATGGTCTTGTAGGCTACATCGTTTTGGCTAACAGATCGCTAATGTTTTACCTTTAAATATTAAGCATGTACATTTTTAAAAATACATGATAACTCACGTAACTTTCAATTTCAACAACTAATTTGGCATGCTCAGTGGGAAGCTACTGCTATAACCACTAAAAAATTCAATTCACGAGGTCAACGTTATGGATCAACCATCATCATCTACATCCAAAAGATTAAGTAACTAAATTCCGAACGAGCATTCACATACACTAGGAATGCCAATATTTGTGAGTCCTCATAATGTTTCTACAGAATCATCGGTTAATCCACCTAAGGCCTTATCAGTGATGAAAACTTCTTTCATTGGGCATCATATAAAAATGGGGATACATGACATCATGCATTATATCTCTGAACAACTTGTTGACGTTGTTAAACCCATGGTTCATTACGAGGTTTAACAAGTCCAAGAGTACGAGGTCAAGCGAACAAATTTATGTGATAATTTTATCAACTCTTCCATTTAAGGAATTCAAGGGAACTAAGGTTAGAAAAGTGTTGTTACTTGAGGCCATCCAATTATTGCAATGACAAAACCTTGTCAAGCTCAATTGATCCATATACAACATGTAGTTTTTTCTCCGTATAATACACAATCTAGTATATTTGTCACGGCTAACCCTCAGAGGCACTCAAAGGTCAATGATACATATAATTAGTCTAATTCAGAAGGTTCTTATCATACGTTGTGCACCGTTACAAGACATAATGTCTCTTGAGGTAGTGCAGGAGGTAAATCATGTACTGCACCATGCTACAACACGAGGTGGTCACCTTGTTGGACTTGAATTTGGTTCCTTTATTGAGTCTTTATGTCATATTCTTGATGGGTTTTGCTATTTAACGACCTAGATAGTGATTGGGTCGAGTTTTTTTGGACCGTACTATTCAAATGTTGTTCTTTGAAAATTTTAAAATACCAAACATATTTTGAAATATTGACTTACTCATGTACATTATCAAAATCGCCTCTCCCAATAGACACTTCGAATCACTAGTAACAAAATACAAACTTGGCTCTCCACACATGATAAGAATTGCTACATTGACAATGTGACGAGCACAAAAACATTTAGCCTAAAAAAATCTAATAATTTAACTGGTATGTATTGTAAGTGTAAAATTATTTTATACGTGTATCATATGATGTGTTGCCACATTACTTGAAGAATATTTTTTTTTTTGGTAATGTACATTAATTGAAGAATATAAACACACTTGTGTTGTCATATTTATTAATTATTGTGACAACATATTATTAAATACATGTGTGAAACAATCTTTCACCGTAACGATAAACAATTATTCTCCAAACCAACTTCATAATATAAGCTTCATTGATATACTCAAGATTTCTAATGCGTGGACAACCTTTATAGTTAGGTTGTCAAATTTGTCTCAAAAGTACATTTTCTCTTTTACACCAAGTTGTCCCAAATTTAATTCCCGCAATTTTAAACCGTTTCCTCGCAAATAAAAAATGGAATTCTAGTGGTTTGCATAACGCCCAAGAAAACTCAGAAGACAACACCGACTAAGAGTTACCCTACCAACTAAGAACAGATCAACAGCTTCTCAACTTGACAATTTATGCCTCATCATGCCAACGATCATTAAAAAAGAATGTTTGGAAACTCTCTAATGGATCATGGGGTCCCGAGATAAATATCAAGATCCTTTAGTAATATGGGACACCTGAGTTTAGACTAGATGCAATGAAACATTGGTCAAAATTATCATCTTTCCATTAAAGTTTTCGTCAAACAACGAAATCAAAAACAGTAAATTAGTTATAGACACTTTCGTAAAAATATAGCAATTGATTAATGGAATAGTAATTTTGAAAGAGACTAATGTTAATTTTTGTAAACGAAACTGATTTTTTTTTTTGGTCAGGTAAACGAAACTGATTTTAATTGTAGATTTGTGGAATTTATTCTGACATATTTAGCTATTCCTTTTAAAAAAAAATGTTTAGTTGGTCTTAAGTATAATTGATTTTGTTTCAAGATTTGACTTCATTTGAAACTTTTTATTATATACGACTTATATATAAGTTCTTTTTGCATTTTTCACATTTCTTATGAAAAGTTGTTAGTGCAATTAATTTATCCATTTTATGTTTTAATATTATCAAATTGTCTTTTATTTATATGTGTATTAAATTTGTTTTTCATATTTCAAGACAAGTTAGTACTAGTATTAGTTAGAGATATATTTAGGAAAAATAATAATTAAGAAGGAGGGAGTAATTGATTTTACCATTTAAATTTATTTTTCAACTCACTTGTAGATAAATGTATTCAAACATAAATTATGGTAACTTCAACTCACTTTAAACTATAATCAATTCACTCAAAATTAAATTTTGTCAACACATAACCAAACATACCTTAAGTGTAACTTATATTTAGAAACATAACTGCTATCTAATCTAATTTCGTAAAGTGTAGATAAGATTGATTAACATTGTTGTATAATTATATGCATGGGCTGGAGTTCGAACTCCAGACACCCCACTTATTCACCTTGAAAAAGGTGAATTCTAGCCACTAGGCTACTTGACAAAAACAAAAAAAAACATTGTCACACATTTGATTTTTTTTAGCGTAAACCAGATATCTTCTGAGGTAATTGTGAAGATTAATCCTTTAAGTTTGTGAGACCTAAATGGACAGCAAACTTTCTCCAAAAGTTTTAATGTTGTTGCTCAAAGTTAAATTCAATATCTTAGTTAAGTTAAAAGAGATTCACGTCATTTTATCTAAGGGTTATTGTGTCGCATATTGAAATTTTTGTTCACAAAAGTGTTGTAATAATGTGGTAAATGAAGACGCCAAAAACAAAATACAATCCATGTTATGTTCCTTCTAGTTAGTCTTGTGGTGAATTAAATAGTAATTGTTTACTAACTCATATACACACACTGGTCACTACAATTTCATTGAACATTGAAGTTTGAACGGTCAAAAGTTTAGGTAACCAAGCCAGACTTCATTCACGTTCACACTATACATACATTTATTTTTCTATTCTTTTTTTATTTATTCACCTGACAAATAAAAAATAAAAATAATAATTGGAGTGGGTGTTTGTGTTTCTTCCTTGACTGTCACCAGCGCATTATAGCAGACCACACAAAAAAGCAGAGAACTGTCCCTCACATCACACAACATAACATTCACATCAACACATGCTTTGCTTTCGTTTCGTTGGTATGTATGTATGCACTTTTGTTTATGCTCATGTTTCTGTTTTCGATCTAATTTCCAACCCCTTCTTCCTCCATTCCAAATAGTAGATTTTCTTCCTTCAATTTTTTCATCATTATTTTTATTTATGCTTTTTTTCCCTCTTTTTTTCTTCCTTAATTTTGTTTTTTCAATTTTCTCTCTGATGTAGCTCATCTTAGTTTTTCTTTCGTAGCTCTCTTTTTCTCTGTGTTCGTAAATTTTTTATTTATTTTTTTTAATTTAGATCCCGTTCAATTACAACGATCTTCAGTTTAGGGTTTGTGGTGTTTTCATGGGATTGATTGATCTTTGGTTGCAAAATGTTTTTTTTATTAATTGGGCTAGTTTGATTTGCGTTTTTATGGCTTTTAATTCATGTGGGTCTGTTTGGTTTTTGATAAAAATTCAATTTTTATAATAAAGGAATGTTTTTTGAGTGTGATGGAATTTTTCATTCTGGCAGGTGGATGAGTGATTAAAATTTAAAGGGTTTCAGTGGCGATGGCATCAGTTGGTGTTGCACCAACTTCAGGTTTTAGAGAAGCCCTTGGTGATGGTGAAATTGGTGTTGATGATATATTGCCAGAGGAAATGAGTGATATGAAAATTAGGGATGATAGAGTAAGATGCTAACTCTGTTAATTCATCACACAATTTTATTTTTGTATGTTTTTGAATTTCAGGACAATTTGCTTACATTTTTCGTCTCTTGTAGGAAATGGAAGCCACCGTTGTTGACGGCAATGGAACGGAGACAGGACATATCATTGTCACTACCATTGGTGGTAGAAATGGTCAGCCAAAGCAGGTATACCTTCTCACTTTGTTTGTGCGCTTTGAAATCATTCAACTCTTGCACCTTCTTACCGGCATGATATTACAGTTGTGTGCAAATGTCCCTACAAAATTAGTTGTTATGGTTTTGAATTAGGATTAGTTGTATTTGTCCTTGACGCTGAAGTATTAAAAAATGAAACAAATCTTCAGGGTTTTGGAATTATGCCTGTTCAACCGCGTGCTAACTAGAATCTGTTTACAGTGTCTGGCATATGACTGGTTATCTAGTCCAACATGTTTGTTTTTTATGTCTTATGATTACCCAGTATCTTACCAATTGTTAATAAGTGATGAACTGACGATGCTCTATGAGATCATATGGTGTGGTTTATCATATTCTACATTTTCCTTCTCAATATTTTTTTTAAAAATATTTTTACATTGGAGTAATTTTTTATCTTATTAATTCAGACTATAAGCTATATGGCAGAGCGTGTTGTAGGACATGGATCATTTGGAGTTGTCTTCCAGGTAACAATAGTCAATATGTATCTCGTCAACTTGATGACTTGCGTTACTCTATCCTTTTCAACATAGTAAGCATACAATGACCTTAGTTCTGATATCATTTATGATTGTAGGCTAAGTGCTTGGAAACCGGTGAAACCGTTGCTATCAAAAAGGTTCTTCAAGACAAGAGGTATAAGAACCGGGAATTGCAAACAATGCGACTGCTTGATCACCCAAATGTTGTCTCTTTAAAGCATTGTTTCTTTTCAACCACCGAAAAGGATGAACTATACCTGAATTTGGTACTTGAGTATGTTCCTGAAACAGTTCATCGTGTGATTAAGCATTACAGCAAGTTGAACCAAAGGATGCCAATGATTTATGTGAAGCTCTATACATACCAGGTATGTCAGTCACGGTCACCCTTCCTTATCCAGTTTTTACCATGTTGTGGTTGTAATCATTTTGTTGGTATGATGCAGATCTTTAGAGCATTATCTTATATTCATCGTTGCATTGGAGTCTGTCATCGGGATATCAAGCCTCAAAATCTATTGGTGCGACCTTTATTTTATTGTGCACATACCCTTTTTCCATTTATTTTGTTAAGACTACTAGGTGGAAAATACTAACTGAATGCTTTTCTATGCAGGTCAATCCACACACCCACCAGGTTAAATTATGCGACTTCGGAAGTGCGAAAGTCTTGGTATGTTACATGCTTGCTGCATGACTGCTTCATCCTTCATTAGTTTCTCTTCAACCTTCTGTTGTCTTCAGTTATATGGTAGTTTATTTTTTTGAGCTTATTTTGGTCTAACTTTTGACAGGTTAAAGGCGAACCAAATATATCGTATATATGTTCTAGATACTACAGAGCACCCGAGCTTATTTTTGGAGCAACTGAATATACTACAGCTATTGATGTATGGTCTGTTGGTTGTGTTTTGGCTGAGCTGCTGCTTGGACAGGTTGGTGCCGTCGATATGATCGCTTATAACTTTGTATTTGTAATTTAGTGTATTTAATTGAAATATTTATTTGCTTTTCCTAGCCATTGTTCCCTGGTGAGAGTGGAGTTGATCAGCTTGTTGAGATCATCAAGGTATTTTTTGCGACTTTCTAACTCCTCATTATTGCTGTAAATATTTTATTATTTGCATTGCATCACTTTTTTGAGCTCGATATACTTGGGTAATAATTCAAGTTGCAACATTATTGAATGCATGTTGAATGGTGGATACTGTCTCTGCTTTACCCTTTTAGAAATTAATTGGCTTAATTGACGAGTTGATCAGCTGGATATGTGGCCTTGCTTTTTAACACAATGCCAGTATCTTACATGTAAATGATCCATCTATTGTTTTTCTGATAGGTTCTGGGAACTCCGACAAGAGAAGAAATTAAATGCATGAATCCGAATTATACCGAATTTAAATTCCCTCAAATCAAAGCACATCCATGGCACAAGGTAATAAAATGAATCTTATATTTCATGCTTCATTCTTAAGCTCATCTTACTAATGTACTTGGAACTCCTTATTAACCACACTACACTGTTACTAGATCTTCCATAAGCGCATGCCTGCAGAAGCTGTTGATTTGGTATCAAGATTATTACAATACTCCCCAAACCTGCGGTGCCAAGCTGTGAGTATACTATTTCTTGTAGACCTTTCAAACCACCTTTTCTAAACAATTAAAACAGTGCTTCCCTCAGTCATGTAATGGTTCTTCAAGTTTCTATTCGGCAGCTTTATGGTTTCTAATCTAGTTAGTCAATGGCTGTTTCTCATTCTCTGATGGTGTATTGTTGCTTATGTGCTGCAGTTAGATTGCTTGACCCATCCTTTCTTTGATGAACTTCGTGACCCGAATGCTCGTTTGCCAACTGGCCGTTTCCTCCCACCACTATTTAACTTCAAACCTCACGGTATGTTGATTTTTGAATAGGCTATTGTGTTTGTGCTTTGGAAATCGTATATTTTCATCAATAGTTCTGGGCTTGTAACTGAATTTGTGTTATTGGTGCCTGTGTACCAGAACTGAAAGGAGTTCCAGTCGAGACCTTGATGAAATTGGTTCCAGAGCATGCGAGGAAGCAATGCCCGTTTCTTGGCTTGTAATATGTCGTACAATGTAACAAAACCTCAAGTGTTGTTTCCATATGAACGCTAGACGTTCATTGTATTTGATGATATGATATTTATTAGTATCTTTGTTGTATTTGGTTGCCTGTGATAGAAAATTTAGAGATATATGCTACCCAATATTACCCAACCCTTATATGGGTATTCAGAATACCCTTTTCATGTATCACAGCAGATTGTAACATGCAATAGAAGACAAGTGTCTACAATTATCTAAATGTTGTATCAATATTTGTATTTGTATTTGTATTTGTGGAGATAATGACGGATTATTGCGTAATCTAGTTTTGCCTCCTTTGTGTTGGTAGTTTCTGTTGTTTCAACATACAACCGGGTCTCGTTGCTTGTAATTGCTCTGTTATGTAATATTGAACTCCACTAGCAGATCTTGCCTTGACTTGTATCTGCTGTACCAATTACACTTGCAATTCCAATCAGTTCCAGGTGCTTGCCATTTCTACCAAAAGAAAATAGCACAGGAAATAAAGGACATTGCTTGATGACGCTGTAATTATTCAAAGAGCACAACTCAGTTTCTTGCCTTTGGCTGTTTGGGTGCTCATTCCTGTGCCTTTTGGTCAAGGGAATAATGGCTCCTTTGGTCAAGTTTACACTGGGAAAATCTGTTGGAAATTACACTTGTTGTGAATGGAAAACCAGCTGTGGATGAAAGTATGGTCTTCTTCTGGTTATCAGCCTAAAGATTTTTTTACGATATCCCTTTTATTTCTGTTTAGTTTCTTCTAAACTGCTCTTCTAATCTGCTATGAAGTAGAAAGAGTAGTTAAATAGATGGTGTTCTCCTGTAATTTTTTATTTCTTTTTTGTTATGGATATTTCTTGTTTAGTTTGGTTTTCTTTAGTGTAGGTTTGGTTCTTTGGAAGTGCCAAAATTAATTTTGTTGAATTTGACATGTTTGGTTGTTTTAAACTTGAATTTTGTATTTAATTCGTGTACATTGTCAGTGTAAAGATATTTTACACAATCAAGCATATTTTTTTTCCTCGTGGAAGTCAGTCACTAAAACTTAAATAGGGAATCAAGTATACTTTGTGTCATATTCATTAGTTGATGCGACAATATATTATTGAATGTATTTGTATAGTACTATACATGTCCAAGTCAACCACTTCACATATGCCAATGCACAATTTTGACTGTTAATATCTTTAATTATCTAAAGTAAAAAATTATAAAAATTTAATATTTTGAAAATATTTGTTGAGACAAGTCAAACAACATCTTACATGCTAGTATTTGTATTTATACATTAGTTAAAAAGTATGGTCAAAGTAAGTCAAGTGAAGAGTGTACATTGCAAAAATTGGACATGTATTTTGAAACGAATGGAGTAATTGTAAACAAATAGAGCATCCTAACCAAAATCTTAAAAATATATGACTTTATTTGTGACTATCTTTTATTTGAATAGTTGTAATTTACTAGAATCGTGATGATACATATAAATTAAATAGGGAAATGTTAATGAGACCCAATTAAATATATTGATATGGGCTAGCCAAGTCAGTAAAAATATTTTTAGCATTTCATACTAGATTACTCTTCAAACTTCCAAGTAATTTTCAAAGGTATCCTAAAGGAAAAATGGCAATAAGAAAATGAGTCTCGTTAACGGGTGTCTTCGAGGAACTCCTTAACCATTCTAAAAGAAAAATTATTCTATAAAAAGGTTAAATATTTTAATTTCTAATGTATTAATTAAAAAAAATCTTATCATTTAAAGGTTTTAAAAAAGGTTCCGGACTACCCGTCAACATTTTCCTATAAAAATATCACTTAAAATGTATTGTATGCCTTCCGTTTTGCTTCGACAACCTCTGTTCTCCGGGGCGCCGCCGTTCTGCGCGACGACGCCGTACCAATTCCTTTCTACGCTCGCATTAAGGTAATCATACAAGTCGTTTGTAATGGGCGGTGGAAGCTTGAAGTTGCAATCTTTGTCCTGAACAATCCTTATCTTTGCTCTTGTATATGGGTTCTTTCATTTTTGTTTCTGTGGCCATTAATTGAGTTTTAATTTGAAAACGTTTGATGATTTTGTTTCTTAATGCAGTTATATATAGTTGATCATTGTAGAGTAGAGGAGAAAATGCCAATGAAAAAGTACTATTGTGAGTATTGTGATAAGCAATTTCAAGATACACCCTTAGACCGGAAACGCCACTCTGCCGGTATTCAACACAAACAAGCCAAAGCTCGTTGGTACGATTCCTTCAAACCCGAACACCACAACCCTATTCCACCACCATCTAATCAACCCTTCTGCATCCACTTCGTCAACACGGTACTATCAATTTTAACTCCCATCCACATTATTTATCATTTCTTAGTGCTATAAGTTGATTAACTCTATATATATTTAGGGATTTTGTCGTTACGGCGATTCTTGCAAATATTTTCATCCCAATACACAACAACCAATAACAATAACACCAGGTTAGCTAACCTCATTAGTTGTTT
>Ga0228710_1002190_pt1 | contig 30552 bp, 19 predicted proteins | sample MedpolnodulmetaG_FD_177995 | JGI IMG/M metagenome (GOLD analysis project Ga0228710, IMG submission 177995) | Root nodule microbial communities from Medicago polymorpha collected in Santa Monica, California, United States - pink nodules | ecosystem: Host-associated > Plants > Roots > Nodule...
CCACGTAGTGGGATAAGGCTTGGTTGTTGTTGTTGTTGTTGGTGGTGGTGGTGGTGGGATAAGACTTGGTTGTTGTTGTTGTTGGTGGTGGTGGTGGCCGGGGACTAAGGCCCAAACACAGAGTCCTATCAACATGGCTGCTTGTGACGGAGAGAGTATTGATAGGACTTGTGGGCCTGATACAGACTTCCATGTGGATACTGGTGTGGACCCCCATAGGTCAGCAATTTGGAAAGTGTATGTCAGGAAAAGGAAAAGGGGTGCAGGGAAGAATTAGTTACAATTGGTGACGTGGTAGGAATATTCTCTAGGTGGCTAGATGAGAGAATATGTAATGATGAGATAGTGAGTGAGAGAATCATTCATGCTTTTGGTAATTTGTTGGTTAGGAGAATTATCTCTTGTAGGAGCTATAGACTCTGGATATTTTCCCTTGGTTATTTCCTTTTCTCTTGTAAGAGCTATTTGCTCAGTTTTCCGTTAATAAAATCTCTATTCCATTGATACTTGAATTCTCAGTTTCTATCACCTAGCAAGTAAAATGATGTTTTGTGGGTTTTTGTTCTTCCAATTATTAATAAGCTGTTATGAGCTTGTCTCGTCTGAACAAAAACACATGCATATTGCTCAAGGCACTACTGGTTTGCATCTTTCTGAAAGGAAGCAACTCAATCAGCAAGAGTTGCTGACCCTACTGACATACTACCTTAGTTCCTTAATTGTGCCTTTGGGCATCTTTGACTACACCCAAAAGAAATAGAAAGGAGAAGGTACAGGATAGTTATATAGTAATTGTTCCTTCATAAGCTCTTATGTTTGTGTCGCGAAAACCGACAAATGGTTTTCTTATTATTAAACAATAAGATGGCAACGTATTAAAGAATATGCTTGCAATACTGTATGTATTGTATTTGTTTATACATCCTGAGTTCACAGTATTGTTTTTATACTTTGAGTAGTTAAAGAAATAGTTGTTGACACTTGATGCTTCCAGTCATGTTTGTATTTGTTCTTTCGTTAATACATAGTTTCCACTGCTCTGTCATGCAAATATGATTTGTCTGTTGAATTAATGTCAGTGATATTGCTATAAGTATGCTACCCTTTTGTATAAGTTAATCATTAGTTTCCTCAGCTTGCTTAGAACTTTTAAGATTGCACATGACTAGAAACTCTTGCTAACACTTCTAAATGAAATCAGGTTACATTTAAAGAAGGATCACTACAGCCTCCAGAGATAAAGTCTAAAATTGACCTACCAGAAAACATAAACATTTTTGGCCAAAATCTTAGCCTGGGACCTCTGCAACAATCTCTCGGTCCTCTGGAGAATGTGGTTGCAAATATATCACGTGTCATTTCAGGTCAGTCACCTCTTAAGATTCCCATACCTGGTGAGAGGACAAGCTCTTGGCTTCTTACCACATACCTTGATAAGGACTTGAGAATATCAAGGGGAGATGGCGGTTTGTTTGTCCTTGCAAGAGAAGGGAGTCCCCTTCTTGATTAGTAGGAAGTAATAATCTTTTCTCTTTTACTTCTTCAAAAAAAATAAAAATATCTTTTCTTTTTTACATTCGGCCACCCCATTTCCCTCTAGCCACCCAAAATGTGAAAGGTATATTCAAAATGTATAATTTTTTATATTTTCAAGCTGTTGTGTATTTAAAGGATACAGAGCCTATGTGTTTTTCTTTTTTGAACGGCATACAGAGCCTATGTGTTGTAAACCTGTAATTCTGTTATATATAAAATGTTTGAACGATATGTTCACCCCCTTATTAACTTAGGTGAAATAATAATATATATTGATTTGGGTTAATGATATGAAATCAAATTTATGAAACTACTTTTATGGTGATAAAAATGTTTATCTCAGCATGTTCCTAAGCAATTAGGATTGATCTTGTGGTGAGAGAATTGTGTAGTATAAACGAGGTTGTAGATTCAATTTCGTTGCCTTTATTGTACACGGGTAAAAATTTCAGCATGTTAATTGCTAGATATAAATCGTAGGCAAAAGAGTTGTCTTTGTTCTTTACATCTGTGTTGCATCTGCGGCAACCAAGTCTATTACTTTCCACATATTTAAAATTTGTTGGAGCTGTGAAACATGCATACATCAGATATCAAGGCCTAATTCAAACTTTTGTTGGCAAAAAATGACCTTTCACGTTGAGCCATTTTTCAAAGAATATGTTCACATGAGATGCATTCTATATCGTCTGAAAGCTAAGAACAACATGTACAACTATGATTGTTTGGTAAATCCGACTCGACCATTAGCAAAGTAATCAATTTGCATTTGTTGCTCAGAACAATTATTGATGGCGATAATATCTTGAATTATAAATATCCTTTAAAAATAAAATTTGTGTCATTTTAAAATTCAAAACAATATTACAATTTTTTTTTACAGCAATATCTTAATTCTTATGAATACCACGAAGACAAATGAAATTATTTGAAGCGTCATATTGTTACTCAAGTTTGGTTATTTAGTTGTGCTTAACATTAAGCTCTTTTCTAACTTTACCATTGAAATCCCACTTTTTCTAACTATTTTTCAACTTATTCATCTCTTATATAAGGAGTACAACACCAATCATTAGAGGCTCTGCCAATTGAGACTTTAGATTCATGCCATGCCTTAGGGAAAACGTGGTTCTTTTAATTTTGTGGTTTTAGGTTTATTTGATTCGAACTATTAATTAAATTGAACCAAAAAATTTCCAAGTTTGAACTTGGTTGAGTTTGAGATGAAAAAAAGTTTATGCGAAATTCAAGTTGAGTTTTAACATGAACCAATTTTTTCTTTTAAAATGAAAAATATTAGCATTGTTAGTTTTGTATACTGGGGGCGAGTATTAAACTCTTGACACAGTCTTAAGAATAAAATGTTACATTACAATATTTTATAATTAAAGGTTTATCAAGGACAAACTTTTGTACTTCTGTAAATATATAAATAAATAAACGGAAATGCTAATTGTCCCAAGAAACAATTTCTCGAGAACATCACGACCTTTACATTGATATCTTCATTAGACTTGCTACCCATGTATTGTGTAAAATGTCTAGATCTGATGGTTCTAAATAATTCATGATAAGTTCTCGATGTTTTCTTTCCCATTAAATAGCACCGTTCATAAATAAATACAGCTTACACAAACTATAAGTTGTTGCATTTATCAGACTTAGAGTGCAAAATGGATTTCTTGTTCCATCCCTCACATTTCTCAAAATACTAGATTAGTTCAAATTACATAATTTGCACACCCAAAAAAACACATGTCTGAACTGTGTAATCGAGACAAATAAGTGAGTTCTTCTTGCCAAATGTCAATTGAGTTCTTGGTGGGAAACGACTACTGGAAGTAGGGAGAGAGTTCTTGCCAAATGTCTTTTAAGTTCTTTACTCAATGTTGTTTAACACATTCCTTTCGTAGGAAAAATAAGGTGGTCTAAAATGAAAAATTGAAAAGTGTAGAGGTTGAAGATAGTTGATACAAGGTTATCAGTGGAGACGTGGAAGATAGTTGTTGCTTGGTTATCGAAGATCAAAACCAATTTGATGAAGAGTTAACTTGCTACATTTTCTCCAACCCTAAGATTTTAGTCCCAAGGCAAATTCCACCTCAATAGATAGCACCTAGACATACAAGCTCCTCTCTTAGGTTAGACTCCTACTAATAGAACTCATAACCATGCACCGCCATTCGAGAGGCAACAGTTGCACTCGACGACACTTCACTCTGTAAAAATTCACTTTACCTTAATGAAAACACTAACGCTATGAGCATAAATCCAAAAGAGAGAGCTCGTCTTAGAAAACTAATCCATTAGATGACGGTTCCTAGATTAATAAGCCTCACTTTTTAGGTGAGACTCTTCAATGTGAGACTCGTGGTTAAAGTAGACCAAGCAATTTTCAAAAAATAAATACAACCGTACTGCACAATCTTCCCTATCTCTGCATCAATCGGCATGCCAGGAAGATTATGTGATGAGGGTATTAACAACTAGTTCTTTTAACCAAAACCGAAAAGAAATTCATAACCACTGCAAGTTATCCAAATGGAACCTGGAAATGAATAGAAATGGTAACGTGCAGGTACGAACAACACCACTAAACACGGAAATCATAAGAACTTTTTGTGGCAAAGATTAGACTGCAAGTTGCATAAACACAAATAGGTAGGAACTATAAAATGTTGAAACAGAATCGTAACAGGAATGCACAATCTTCACTATTATTAATCAACATGCAGGTAGATTGAATGTTGTATGAGGTTACTAAACAACTAGTTCTTTTAACCAAAACTGAAGAAAAATAATAGCATAACCACCCGTTATCCAAAAGGAAGCTTGGCAGGCTATACAATGTCCAAAGAGACAAGAGCAAAGCTTCTATCACCATCAATTTCCAAAATCAGCCACAAAAATTATTCAACTACCTTGTCTCGTAGAGATAAAATGCTGTTTAAACAAATGAAGCCATCAGTAAGTGATGAACATTGAACAGTTAGTTTTACAGCATCCATTGCATGATGTCTTTCCTGATAACACTCCCTGACCAATTCACTCTGTAATTTTGTCTAAATGTCTCAGGGGAGTAGGTACTAAGGTTCCTGCCATGGATAGTAGTCCCAGCAGGATTTGGTGGTATCATCATCCTTGAAATGCTAGGGAAAGGCTTTGATGAGGTAAAGAAGTGCCTATCAGAGTCCTTCTTGAATAGCCCAGAATGACCAGGAGGCTTGTGATTGGAAGTGCCAGTTTCATGCTTTGTCATAGTCTCTTTTGAGCTACTGCCACTGGTGGGCAGACTAGAACGATTGCGAATTTGTGCTGAGGGCTTCATTCGATCTAGACATCGCAAAATGAAGTTTCCAACATTCCTACCCACTTCTATGTCTCTTTCTTGAATGTTCCGATGGACCTTGATTGCTACATCAAATACAGCACGGGTTCGTCTGTGAAGCACCAAAACAGGAAGACCAATAAAGATATTGAATAACACACAATTCAGTGACAAATAACTACAAATGAGAAACCACAATAAAATGAAAATTGGGGCATATGCAAAGCAGTTTTCAAATTCCCAATTGTGTGTTTGAATGAACAGTCGGTAATCATGATTTTGAATGTGATTGATTTCATAAAATTTATTTTGGTACAATTGACTTTGAAGTAAAGTAACTTATCTAAAAACAAATTTGATGTAGGAGTTAAGCTAAATTTTTCTTCAACTCAGCACAAAAGCTAGCTTTTATCATTTCTAGTCCAACAGTTTTTGAGGCAAAATTATAACCAAACAATTATCATGTTGGTCTGGTGATTCAGTCAATTCCTATAAACGCCGTGAAACCAAATACACATCTAGTATGCATTTGGTTGCACAGTAATTTTAGTAAAATCACATACATTTGGTTGTTGTTAGATGAATTGAAGTTTTACTCCAAGCTTCAATTCCACTAGAAGTTATACAGTAGCTTTTGTGTAAGGTTGAAAAATTTACATTTAAGTTTTAAATCACACTTAATCAAAAACATCCAAACAGAAATCACTCCACTTCAAACACAGTTATAACTAATCATTTATACAAAACCAAACCCATTCAACTTTATAACTAATCAATTATAACTTTTTTAACTCAGCACAAAAGCTAACTTTTATCATTTAACTCGGCACAAAAGCTAACTTTTATCATTTCTAGTCTAACAGTAACCCAAATTTTGGAGCAAAATCAATTTAGCGTGTATTTGGTTCTACAGTACCAAAACTTTATTATTTGCTACTGTACATTCACGCACTAGTAAGTTGAACAATAATTTTTGTGTAAAAATCACGTTTTGAGCCAAGAGATACAAATCCTAGCTTCAAGTTAGAATCCATTCTAGAGAGGCAAAACAAATTCTAATAAGGAACCTCCAAACATAAGCTAATTTGAACTTATCTACTGTACTGGTATAGGTTTTATGAGATTGTTTGGAGAGGTAATGAAAATAGCTTATGACATTGTTCATAAGTTCTCCAAGATAACCTATGAAAATAGCTTATGACATTGTTCATATTAGTTGTTTTAAGCTTATTTTCATAAGTTCAACAAGATAACTTATGAAAATAATTTATAATAACTTTTACCAAATCAATTTAATTAAATTTAATTTTATGTTTGGGGGTTCCGGTTCCTTATTAGATTTTATGTTTGAATCTAAGATTTGTATCTTTTGCCTCAAAATATTATTTCTACGCACAAATTTATTGTTCAAGACACTACTATGTGAACGTATCGAAACATAAATAATATTAGTTAAACTTACTTCTTTTACTAAAATCAATTTTTGCTACTGTAGAACCAAAAACACGCTATATCGATGATAAACGCTTGTGTTATAAGCTGCAAATAAGTTCTTCGTCCAAACAGGTCCTAAAATCAATTTTAACTCTCTCAAAAGTCAAAAACGAACCTAAACTCACAGTTAAAAAATTTCATAGCAAAATACGATAAAAGTGAGAAATAAGCCACTAATAAATACACATTACACCGATTATCAAGCTGAATAAACGTGAAAACAATCGTTGATCAATAATCAGATCATATTTCAATATATGCAGAAAATCGAATACTAATAATGATTACTACCAATGTATGCCTAAATTGCAAGAGAATCATGAAAACAATATCACAAATTCCATAATCGAAAAATGTTGAATAAGAAGAGAAAAATCGAACCTATGAAGAAATTGACGGGTCTTAGGGTACTTAGGACTCACAACTTTTCGCTGAATCTTGAGAGCAAGCTTATAGGTTCGTTTCAAACCTAAGAAATACGCAGTTCCAAGTGTTATCTCCCAAAGCACCATTGAGAAATCTTCAACTTTCTTTCTTTTTCTTCTATAATTCGATTTTCGATCTTTTTATATTACTCGGATTATTTCAACGAGTTGAAATTCTCACGCTTCTTCTTTTTCCTCTTCCGCAAGTTTGCATTCTATTCTAACATTTCCCTTCGCGCTGCTGAATTTTCGTTCACGGTGACGCTGCTGCTGCGTTTTTTTGACTAAACCCTTTCTTGGCCGTTGGATTTTGTTTCTCTCTCATCTAAACCCTTTCTTCGCTATGGGCCTTTGGCCCATACCCGATGTTGACCCGCTAGAAATATTTGTTTTGTGCGTATATTCTAGTTATACCTTCTTTATATTCTTTGACCTAATTCAAGTCATTTTCGACATTTCTTTTTCTTTGATTTGTAAAATTCAACAGAAATGATGGTGTTAAATATAAAAACTCAAGTAGTAGTAGAAAGGAATTATGAATGGAGAAAAAAAACGATATTGTATAAATGTAATTCAGTTGGGAGAGAAGAACTCACATTGTGTGCTTCACATAATCACATGTTTCTCGACGGGAATTGTTGAGAGGAGAAGAACTCGCTTTTGGGTTTACATGTTTCTCATCTTGTGGCTCCGGCTATTGCTGAGAGTTTTGGCCTCTTTCAGCTATGTGTTTTGCCACATGATCTTTTCTAACAAAGTTGGTGGTCGAGACTCTTTTCCCATGATATGATTAACATTCTCGACATTTCTCTTTATTCTTTGAACATAGCGAAAACATGAGAGATCTAGAAAAGGAATCATTGAGTAACTTTGCATGCATTTTTGGTTTTAGAAATTGGACAAAGGAAAAACATGTCCGAATTTTAAAACTCGAATGAAACCTGAGCTTAAGAGAGAAAAAGGTCGAACTGGAAATGTAAAATAAGGCAAAATGTATATTAACATCTTGCTTAAATCTTCAACACTTAAGCAAAAGCTCGGATCCTAATTACTTATTTTAGGATTTGAAAGAGGGTTTTCCAACATTTAAAAGGATTGTTCGGATCTAAAACCCTAACTACTTATTTTATTTGGACTCTAGAATCCGAATTGATAAAAATCCTCTTAAAAAATAAGTAGGTAGCCACAACTAAACTGTTGACAAAACAACCGAGCCTAATTTTTTTATACTTTGAAAATGGCAGAAAAACACATTTTGGTTTTTAAATTCGAAAACACATGTGCATTTTCTGATTTTTGGAGGGCTGAGAAGGATTGAGGGTGTTATAAGAAATTATCTATTTTGTCTTGGCTAAGGTTCCAAATTAAGAAAAATAGCTAACATTGAATAGCCCAATACGCTTTATTTTTCCCACCCCATAAGTTTCTTGTACGCCCTTTTTTTTAAACTGTTAGGATTATATAATTCGAAATATGTGTATTTGTACACTACAATTTGCCTCCAACGTAGTCTTCTTCTGGGGTTTGAGACTGTTCAGATTATATAATCCAAAATACTATAAGAAGTTTCAGGTTAGATTTTCTTAAGTGTATGTTTTATTGAGACATGTACAAACATCAACATGATGTTTTGTCTTCCTTAAGTTTTTATCTAATTCGGATTATAGAAGACAAAACAATGTTCGAATTATGTAATTACTGTTTCAAGCTAAATGCTCTTTAGGCATCTATTAATTGCTCACATGCACCTCAAAATATCAAAAATACCTTCATCGACAATTAATTACCGTTTAAGTGACTTTTTAAATCGGTTACACCAATTTAAAAAGTGTTGAGCAACAATTAACCGACGTTTTGAAACGGGCAACAATTAGTTGTTGTTTAGCGAATGGTAATTGCCAAATGTGAGTAATTGATGGGTGCTTAAATAGCAATCCCCAATGAAGTTTAGAGATATGGGTTTTATGGCTCGTCAGTGTCAGGGTACGCTTCAAAATTCGAAGAGAATTTACAAAAATACATACAAATCACTCATCAAAGAGACACTCACATCTATAAGTTAATTTTTCACCAACTAACTCAACATTCATTTATTTAAACAATCCAATCCTTATGGGATATGAATTCCTCCTCTTAATATATTCTTCTTTTACTTTAATAAAAAGAGAAGTTTACATTTTAAAAAGTTATTGGAGATATGAGTCTATTAAATTTGATACCGATTATCGTTCAATCATGATCGAGTTGTTTAATTTAAAATCAATCAAGATTTTTACAAGGGAATACCAATCAACATTTTATTAATAAAAAAAAATAGATTTGGTTAAAATCACATAGTATATCCTAAATTGAAAGAAACAAACATGTAACTAAACATTTTATCACATAAAATATTTTCCTTTAATGTGGTAATACTTCCCAAACAAAGAAATTTGATTTCATTTTTGATTGCTTAGAATCGGTAAAGGCCCAAAAGAAATATATATTATCCTTGTAATAATCTCATGAGTGTTGTTTTTAATTATAACTCAACGGTTGTTAACTACCGCCGGAGGTATTTTAGTAATTTACTTATGTTGTTAAGAACTTTTAAATGTCACAAAAATAATTGTCTAATCTCATTTTCTTATCCTCCCTCAAAAAAAAAAAAAATCTCATTTTCTTATCCCAAATTACAAAGCCAACCACAACTTTAACTAAGAAAGAAGAAAAAAGTAAATAAAAGGAAAAAGAAAAAGTGTAGAGAAGGACGAAGGAGTAAAAGAAAAGATATCACAAAAAAGGACAAACAATTAACTAAAGAATAGCAACAATGGGGTCACGAGCCTAGAAAAATAATATCACAAAAAAACAAAAACCAGAACAAAATAAACAAAAAATTATTAAATATAAAAAAGAATCAAAGTATAATAAAATTCACACTTGCACTCTCTTTTGTATCTATCTCTCTCTTCTTTCTCTCTCTCTCTCTACACTCTGGCATTTTCTGAGTTTCGCTTTCATCCTCTCTGTCTTCGAGTTTCGCCACGATGCACAGACAATCGTTAGGTTCACCTTCTTCCAAGCTCCATCTTCACGGAGGAGTTATCAACGGCGGTGACACTATCATCGCCGATGAACCACCGAAACCTCACCGTCTCTCTTCACCTCCTTCACCACCGCACAAATTCATTCACCTCATTCCAATTCTCACTCTCTTCTGCTTCTTCATCCTTTACTTCTTCTCTCACACTCCTTCACCTTCAGACTTAACTCATTTCAACGGATTCACTGCATTCAAACGCTCGAACAATCATCATCTAGGTAAAACTAAAAATACAACAATGCAAATCGAAACTAATTTTATCGTCATTATAAATTATCATTGATTAATTTGTTGATTAATTTGTGAATTTTTTGCTAATTTTTTTGTTGGATCTGTTTTAGCGGCGGAGATGAATGGTGACATTGGAGTACATTACGATGCTGTGAAAAGAAGTGATGTGTTGGCGATTCGAAGTTTGCAACAGATACCGAAATCTCAACTTCACAGAAAACTCGCCGATTTTTAAGCTAAACTCTTCACACGTGTGGGTTCTTCTTTCTCTTCTTTCATCTCTTACCACTTCCATTCTATATATTCTTGCTCCACTTGTATTGTACTATTACTGTATATCTAAAATTATTTTAGATTTTGTGTTCGCTCAAGAAGAAAAGAAAGTGAATAAAAATTGATTTCATATATAATAGGAAATAAATTGCATTGTAATAGTTAATCTTGTTCAATTACTAAATAGTAGTTGTTTGGTATCATGTCGGATTCCATAGTCATACTAATGATTTTGCATGAACTAATTCTCAACTCTGCGTATCGACTTTTGATGATGATTAGTTTTATTTTATAAACATTAAAAGTCATTTTGCAGAGTTGAGGCGTCATTTCATGCAAAATATGATAATTCAACTTATGATTCGGACAAATTCGAGTTGATACCAAACAACTCGAGTTGGGGTGTACTAAGAATTGGCGTAGGATAGCCGTGGGTGCGCGGCGTGATGGAATACAGCTGGATTCTATGACCGTTACTGCACCTCGAGCTGCGGTTAAAGAGTGCCAGCTGGAAATTGTGGTGTTTTAATTCTTGCTGTCTCTGTGAGAAACAGAACGGGATTCTGACGGCGTCACCGCTGAGTGGTGTTACACGTGGAGTCGTTTGAGGTAGGGAAACGGAACGGGACGGAAAATGGATGGTGTAAATAAAAAGTGTCGGTGTTTGAAGTTTAACGAAACGGTGTCGTTGTTGAAGAACTATTCGGAATGAATGAGCAATTAACTGAGTTGGGCCATAATCCAGTGTAGTTAATGGTGCTGTTTATTATGGTAGGTCATACGTGGGACCTTTTAATTTAATTATTTTCGATTGGTTGGTCCCTAATCATGTTCAATGATGGTCAAGCAATAGAATAAAAATTATCACAACAAAAAGAAGAAGCAATAGAATAAGGATAATGTTACTATTGAAACGGTAGGGATAATCATTCATCAATTCAACTATATCCAAAAAATATGCATACATGAATGTATTGTATCATCTTGATCGTTTATATTGTTCTGTCGACATATATGATGAGACACGTAATGACAAATTGTACTAATAATGTAACAATTGTACACTTATTGCTAAGAGACACGAATAAAAACCTCATACATATAATTGAGAAATTGAAAATGAATTTGACATTGTTGATAAGAATACTTTGACGAAGGAATTGACACAATACGTTATTTATTCGATAAATTCTTACGGCATAGCATTGATTTCTTGTTGCATAGCATGTCTTTTAGACACGTAACGAATGACTTTATTTTTAAATGTTTACGTGTCTTTTTGCACTTAAACAATGTTTGAAATTTGGAGTATATGAGTTCATAAAAAAAATTAAAAAATTGAGTATATGTTGTACCAAAAATTTATATTTTTTTCTCTTCTCTTTTCAATACTATATATATTTTACTGTTAATTTTTTAATAATATATATTATGTTGCAACATAATAAACATTCAAATAATTTTTTGCACTAATTTGAATCATATTTTACTACACAACACATAATATAAAAAAAATATTTGAACGAAATTTAATAATTAAAATACTGATAATAATATTTCTCTTTTTTATCAACATGCTATTTTATATATGCAAGGTTCGGATTTAAATTTCAAATTTTTCATTTATTTTTATCTTGAGAGTGAATTTTTAGTAACTAATCTACTTGACAAAAAAAAAAGTTTTTGTGATATGTTACCAAAAAAAGTATAAAATTGATAATATATTATTAAATACATGCACACACTTTTTTATACTTTCTTCCATCAGAAAATAATAACCAACTTTAAAATTAATTATGATTATACTTTTGTTTAATATTTTATTTTTCATTTTTACAAATTATATTTACCAGAGGTAATCATCTTCAAGACTTATCGGACACTAAATATAAATACATGTTTATGTTTTAGTTGAGCTTTAAACTTTGTTCCACCACTACATTGTAGAAGATTATCTTGGTGCGCTTGAGTCATGGTGTATAAAATCTATTTACATGTCAACAGTAATATAGAATGAGCATGAGACCATATGTAACTATGGTTTTTGTGTTATATGTAACTATGGTTTACTATCTGAGGACATCATAATACATTTTCTAAAACTTCATTAGTATGTTTAAAATATAATCACGAATAAACATTTTGTACTTAATGTATAATTATTGATTTTTTATTTGATCAAAATTCAGACTATTAATTTAACCAGATAAAACTAAGTCATAAGATTTTAGATTTGGCTATTTATTTTAAAAGATGGGTAGATGACCGATAAAATATTTGAATTTAACTTCTCAGCCTCCATAATAAGATGGAAAGTTTTGAGACGTGGACACTATATTTTCCGAAAATTGATGTATACACATTTGCTTAGGCTGAAAAACACATGTAAATTACTCAAATGTCCTTTGGCAGTTAACTGTCGAATTATGAAACCGGCTGCAGTTAACTACTGAGGAAAACCTCGCAGTAAACCACAGAGGAAAACTTCGGCAGTTAACTGCCGAGGAAACTTCATTCCTTTTTTTTTTTTTGACAAAAACCATAAATTGTCATTATTAATATTTATTGATTTTGAATGTTTCGACCATTATTTTGGTACGTTTCAAACAATTGCAGTACTATACTTATGCATATATATCTTAATAAGAATAACATTTAAATCAGTGTAAAAGTTAAGCATTTGAATATTGTTTTGCACATTACTTAAATAAAAATAAAATTAAAAAATCGTTAAAATAATTGTGCACAACGATTTTTTTTGGTATAGTATGTTGTTATATTTTCTACATTAAAATAATTGTGCACAACGGTTTTATTTTTATTTAAGTAATTCTCAAAACAATATTCAAATGCTTAATTTTTGCACTCATTGAAATGTTTTTTGAGGACTTAAACGCTCTTTATTTTTTGGTCAAGATTTAAATGATATTCTTATTAACATTTAAATCAGTGTAAAAGTTAAGCATTTGAATATTGTTTTGCACATTACTTAAATAAAAATAAAATTAAAAAATCGTTAAAATAATTGTGCACAACGATTTTTTTTGGTATAGTATGTTGTTATATTTTCTACATTAAAATAATTGTGCACAACAGTTTTATTTTTATTTAAGTAATTCTCAAAACAATATTCAAATGCTTAATTTTTACACTCATTGAAATGTTTTTTGAGGACTTAAATGCTCTTTATTTTTTGGTCAAGATTTAAATGATATTCTTACTAAGATATATATGCATAAGTATAATACTGCAATTGTTTGAAACATACCAAAATAATGATTAAAACATTCAAAATCAATAAATATTAATAATGACAATTTATTGTTTTTGTCAAAAAAAAAAACAGGTTTGAAGTTTCCTCGGCAGTTAACTGCCGAAGTTTTCCTCGGTAGTTAACTGCAGCCGGTTTCATAATTCAGCAGTTAACTGCCGAGGAACATTTGAGTAATTTACATGTGTTTTTCAACCTAAGCAAATGTATATACAACAATTTTCATATTTTCCTTTCTCTCTTTACCTTTTTTATAGTGAGATTTGCGTTAAAACTTTCATTGGCCAATTTACTTAAGGAGTAAGCTTCTTGTGTAATCTTCTACCCTCCATATCGAAATCTGGCTATGTAGACCGAATGTAAATATGAGTGTAATACTATATGGATTACGTGGATATTTTTAAAAAAATTCAGGATGCAAAACGGTTTAGAGATAATAATAGAAAACACAAATAAATTATATGCATGTTTTTAGCAAAAATAAATTATACATACTACAATTCTCGTAAAGAAATAATCACTGACTCCCCTGAAAAAACGATCATTAACATTGCTTCATTGATATATAACTAAAATTATCACAATTTATTTTAAAAATTATAATGTATTTTGACCTCTTTATCATCTTTATTTTTTTAGAAGTTAAATTAACTCATCAAAATTGTCATTAGAGAAAATTGAGACAATAAAAAGAGCAAACTACAAAGTCTCAAATCAACAACACAAGATTAATTCAGATAGTTTTAACCTCTTATCATCTTATGTTCAGACGTCAACAAATAATTCATTATCTCGTCTATTGTTGCCATCATTCATAAAAAGTACGATTTCTAAGTTTGGTTGACAACTATGCAAATTCAGAAAGTTCATCTCTATCTTCAAGTGGATCATGTACCTCTCCAATTATGTCTCACGACCATGTCTCCTCTTATTTATACTCTTCTTCTTTTTTAGATAGAATACAAATAAATGTGTACCAATGATGTATCTCATAAGTTTTAGGTAAAATGTTTTTAAAAAATTACAATACTTGTAAGATATTTATCCTTGCGTATTTATAAAATATCGGTATTCGATAAATACTTCCTCAATTCAGAGTATTGAGCTTCATATATCACAACACATGCAATTTTAGTTCATGCGTTTTAATAATAAGTGTTCTGGCCTCAAGTCTGTCACACCATATCATGAGGTATTGTTCGTTTTGGATGTAAGTCTTTCACGATTTTATCTTTTACAAAGAGACGTCTCTTTTGGTTGAGGAGTTTGGTGTTGTTTATAAACTACAAAAACACAAACATACAATTTTGTCTTTTACAAAAAGACGTCTCGTTTGATTGAGGAGTTTGGTGTTGTTTATAAACTACAAAAACACAAGCATACAATTCAATACAATTTTTACTAATTTCTTTCACTCGAACAATTACAAATTTACGGTAGTTTTGTCTATGCACATGTATTTGAAAGTCAAACTAAAAAATCATAAGCAAATAATTAAAAACTTTGAATTCCTTATACTCAAAACAATATATAATTGATACTTAACGGACAAGTTTACCATTGGAATACAATGAACCACTAAAAATTCATGGTGTGATTCATAGGTTTATCATTTCATCATTCACACAAATGATATATCTCCTTGTTCTTTTTCACTTTAAAATATCATTGGTTAACCACTATAACCACCACAACTTTTTGTTTTGCATTTAGATATTAAAACTTGATGATGACGATAGGTAAAGCTAAAGTGTGAATCACCAAACAACAATTTAATTAAATAAATAAAAGAAAGTGGGTCACACCTTCACGAGTTGCATTTGGCCAAAAACAAGCTCGTGAATATGAACATTGACGAGAGGTTGTTGCAATTGCAATGGCAGGGCGTGATCCGTGTCTGCGCGCATTCCCTTTGCATTTTCACGTTGCATCCACTTCTGTTCCTTTATTTAATATTAATCCACTTTTTTTTTTCCTCCATAGATTCTAAGGTAATTTGAGTGCAGTGAAGCACTTAACTACTACCTGACTTTACAAGACATTCTTAAATAAGTCCATGGAATTATAAATATTGATGACTCTGTTAAGTTTTACTTTTATTAATTCTTTTGAAAAAATCATGTTAAGAACTAAATTGACCATCAGTGGTTAAAGATAGAAATTGAATTAATAGTAAGTTGTTAAAATTAAAGATAGAGATCTAATTAATATTAAGTGATTAAATTTAGGATCAACAAGACAATTTAGTAGAGTCGGTTATCCTTTTAAAATATGGGTCCTGCTAACCGGTGCCCCCGGGGCATTGGTTAAGCATATCATAAAATAGAATTATTACTATAAAAGGAAACTGTTTTTGACTTTATTATAAATTAATTACACGATTTCAATGCATTAATTACTATATAATTTCCTTTTTCATATCCTTAACAAATGCCCCGGGGGCACTGGTTAGCATTTCCGTTAAAATATTTATAATATCATAGATTTATTTAAAAGTGTCTTACAATAACGGAAATCGAATTGATGGTTTACTTAATTTAAATAATATTACACACATACTTCATCCGTTTTAAAATGAGTGTCGTTTTAATTTAAAAAATTGTTTTAAAATGAATATCACTTTCAGTTTCCAATGCAATAATAACTTCTTCTTTTTTTCATGACTTTATATGTTCTACGTTGTGGGGCAGCTCTCTGTTTGGATACTCTTTCCGTCCTTCTGTGGGAGCTTCAGGTGGTTTATTAATTATGTGGGACAAGACGGAGGTGGAGATTTTTTCATCTTTTTCTTTTGATCATGTATTGGAAGTGAGAGACAGATTTTTGAAGTCAAATGTTGATTTTGTGTTTAACAATGTTTATGCTCCTTGTGATGCTCGTAGTCAACATGTGTTATGGGAGTCTTTATCTGCTCGGTTGGCAATTTATGATGGCATTAATATTTGCGTTTGTGGATATTTTAATGTTGTCCGGGGAGTGGAGGAGAGGCGGAGCTCGGTTTCATTCACTAGTTTAACATGTGTTCCCTCCTTTAACAATTTTATTGAGAGTAATGCTATGGTAGACCTTCTTCCTCTTATTGGTCGGCGGTTTACCTGGTATCGTGGTGATGGCCGTGCTATGAGTCGCCTTGATAGATTTTTGTTATCAGAGAGGTGGTGTTTGAGTTGGCCAAATTGCATTCAGGTAGCTCAATTGAGGGGATTATCTGATCATTGTGCTTTGGTACTTTCTGCTGATGAACAAAATTGGGGTCCGAAACCGTTCCGAATGTTAAAATGTTGGGTTGATGTTCCTAGGTATAAGAATTTTGTTAGCAACAAGTTGCGGGCTTTGCAAGTAGAAGGGTGGGGTGGTTATGTCTTGAAGGAAAAATTCAAAATGATTAAAATGGCCCTCCGGGAGTGGCATCAAACACATACTCAGAATATTCCAATTAAGATTTCCACAGTTACAGATCGAATAGCTACTCTAGATGCGAAGAGAGAGGCTACAACTTTAGATGAGGAAGAGGTGGAGGAGTTACATAGTCTCTCCGATGAGCTGTGTTCTTTATCCCGAATTCATTCTAGTATTACTTGGCAACAGTCGAGAGTGAATTGGCTGCGGGAAGGAGACGCAAATTCAAAAAAAAATCATGAAACCATGTCTCAGAGGCGCCGTGTTAATACTATTTATGTTCTTCATATAGGTGGTGTTCAGGTGGAAGGTGTAGATAATGTCAGAGAGGCGGTGTTTAATCATTTTTCGAATCACTTTCAATCTGATGTGGTGGAACGCCCTAGCCCTATGCACCTCAATTTCTGTATGTTGTCTTATAGGGACGGGGCGGCCTTTGTGAAGCCATTTAGTATGGAGGAGTTGAAAGTGGCGGTATGGGATTGTGATAGTTTCAAATGTTCCGGTCCGGATGGTGTGAATTTTGGTTTTATCAAAGATTTTTGAGAGGACTTGAAGGCAAATATGTTGCGTTTTGTTTCAGATTTCCATCGTAATGGGAGGCTCTTAAAAGGTATAAACAACACTTTTATTACTCTTATTCCCAAAAAAGATTGTCCTCAGAGCTTGAATGATTACCACCCTATTTCTTTAGTGGGTAGGTTGTATAAGGTGTTGGCTAAGTTATTGGCGAATAGACTGCGGGGTGTCATTGGTAATGTGATCTCGGATAGTCAGTCTGCTTTTGTGAAAGGCCGTCAGATTCTTGATGGAATTTTGGTGGCAAACGAGGTGGTTGATGAAGCAAAAAAATTAAATAAAAATTTACTGATGTTTAAAGTTGATTTTGAGAAGGCGTATGACTCAGTGGATTGGAAATATTTGGACAGTGTAATGTGTAAAATGTCTTTTCCAACTCTTTGGAGAAAATAGATGAAAGAATGTGTAATGACGGCTACGACATCAGTTTTGGTCAATGGAAGCCCAACTGAAGAGTTCTTTCTGGCTTGGGGTTTACGTGAAGGGGACCCTCTTTCTCCCTTTTTATTCCTCCTGGTGGCGGAGGGGTTTCATATTACGATGGAGGTTATGGTGGTTAATAATATCTTCACTGCTTACAAAGCTGGCCAGGGTCAGAATTTTTCTGTTTCTCATTTACAGATGATACTCTTATTATAGGCGAGAAAAGTTGGGCTAATGTAATAGTTATCCGTGCGGTGTTGTATCTCTTTGAGGCTATGTCTGGTCTCAAAGTTAATTTCCACAAGAGTGAGTTGGTGGGCGTGAATGTCAGTAGGTCCTGGTTACTTGAAGCAGCGGTTGTTTTAAATTGCAAAATCTCCTCTTTGCCTATTGTGTATCTCGGCCTTCTCGTGGGGGGATAGTCGTCGGTTGAATTTTTGGGAACCCGTGGTCAATCACATTAAATCCCGTCTGTCGAATTGGAAGAATAAATATTTATCATTTGGTGGTCGGCTCGTTCTGCTGAAGTCTATCCTGACCTCGCTCTCTGTCTATGCCTTTTCCTTCTTCAAAGCTCCCTCAGGTATCATCTCTTCTATCGAATCTATTTTTATTCTTTTTTTTTTGGGTTGTGAGGATAATAAGAAAATATCTTGGATTGATTGGGACTCCATTTGTTTGGAGAAGGAGGTTGGTGGTTTGGGGGTAAGGAGACTTAGAGGTTTAACATAGCGTTGTTGGGTAAATGGTGTTGGCGGCAGTTGTCAGAGAGACATAGTTTATGGTATAGGTTGTTGGCTGCTAGATATGGCCTAGAGGGGGCGGTTGCAGGCTGGTGGTTCGGAGGGGTCGGTTTGGTGGAGGGAGATAACGAACATTAGGGATGGTGTAAGGTCAGTAGTGAGCACTTGGTATCATGATAATTTATGTTTGAAAGTAGGAAATGGTTCAAGTACTTTATTTTGGTTTAATAGGTGGTTAGGTGAGGTTCCTTTCCAAGTTCGCTTCCGTCGTGTGTTTGATTTAGCTGAAAACAAATTAATGACGGTAGCGCAGATGTACGATTTGGGATGGGATATAAGAGGTGGTGCTTGGAGATGGAGGCGGAGGTTACAAGCGTGGGAGGAGGAGTTGTTAGAGGAGTGTAAGTTGCTTTTATTGACCGTTGTGTTGCAGGTTAATGATGATGATGTTTGGTCTTGAACTCCTGATCCGTCTGTTGGGTACACTGTTAAAGGGGCTTACCGCACGCTTACTTGTGGGATGGATCCTATTACTTATACTTCAGCGGTTCCTACGCCTCTCATTTGGAGGAAAAACATTCCGCTAAAGGTATCTATTTTTGGTGGCGCCTTTTTCGGAACAGATTGCCTACGAAGGCGAATTTGTTTTGAAGGGGAATCATTCAGTCAGAGGATCAGCAATGTGTTTCTAGTTGCGGGGAGATCGAGACGGACACTCATTTATTCTTGTCTTGTAGCATTTTTGGGCAGGTTTGGCAGCTTGTTCGACGGTGGTTAGGTGTTTATTCAGCAGACCCCTCAACCATTGTTGATCATTATCTTCATTTTGGTAATTCTTCTGGCCTTGCAAAATCATGATGTTTTTTTATTTATCTCATTTGGTTTGCAAGTTCTTGGACCATTTGGAAGGAAAGGAATGCTCGAATTTTCCGTTCAAAACATAGCACTCTTTATCAGCTCTTGGAAAATATCAAGCTTCTTTCCTTTTGGTGGTACAAAGCACAATTTGTTGTTTATCATTTTAAATTCCATGATTGATGTCAGCATCCTTTGTCATGCTTGGGCGTTGGCTGATGTTCCTCTTCTACTACAGACCTTGTTGTAATTATTTGCTATTTCCTTTAGCACACCTTGTGATGGAGGGATAGCATGTTGGTTAAATATATCTCATTTTGATTTGTTAAAAAAAATTGTACCCTTCAATTAATATTATATACACTACTTCCAAAGTATTATTTTTTCGTTAATGAAAAACAAATCAACAATTGATTAGGATAATTTGATAAAATAACATCTCTCTTTCTTTTAATTAATGTATTTCTTAATATGTGTGTAAAAATCTTAAACGACATTCATTTTAAAACGAATAGAGTAATATCTTATAAATATTCAAACTTTAATTCGTAACATTGTGAAATCTAATCTTTTCTGATGGGAAAATGTTAACGAGTGTCCCCGGGACACTCTTTAAGCACTTTAAATAGTAAGTTTTAAATGAAAAGTTGTGTATTGAATGCATTAAAAATTGTAATAGTTGACTTTTTAAAAGAATAATTACTAAATTTACAATGCTTAAAGAGTGCCTCGGAAGCACTCGTTAACAAGACCCTTTCTAATGGACCAAACCTCTATGGATAATAATAGCTTTTTTCTTATCAATATATTAAGTCACTGGTTTTAACAATCAAAGGTGTGGTTCAAATTTTAAGTGAACTTCAAAAAGTTAAATTAATAAAAAAATATTATTTGAAATAATCCTTATAAAAAGACTTGACTTTATTCCTAATTGAAATACGAGGAGTGATAGAACATTCTCTTTCTAACATTCACGTATTTTATCGGATAAAAATCATTTTTTTGACAAATTGGGTAAAAATCATGTGGAGTGGATCTCACCACTTAAGAAAGATATCACATAAAGTGTTGTAAGCTCTATGAATTTTATCCAATGAAAATGTGAATGTTAAAAAAATTGTTTCTAACATTTCACTTGCTACATAGAATAAATTGAGACTCATAAAAAAAACAAAAAAAAAATTGAGACAACTTATTCCTAAAATTAATTAATCCCCCACACATACATGATATTTACATACTCCTTTATGTAATATTTATAAATAACTTTTTTTTTTCAAATTCATTAAATAAGTGATGTATCTATATCATATTATATTTTAGATACATCAATTATTTAATGAATTTAAAAAAATAAAAGTTGCTTATACATACAACCGGAGGGAGCAATAAATATCATACTAGTATTACTTTTTAGTTTTGTACACTAATATATAAGTAGGTGACATCATTTTTCTTCTTCTTCACAAACATTAACCGTCACCACTTATCTTCTTTTTGATCTACCAAATAGAGGTGATTTAGGGTCAATTTTGACCTAAAATCACCTCCTCCAAATTGTTTTTCTTTCTTTTTAAATAAGTGATTTTCACATATTTTCAATTTTATTGTTTTTTTTTTATTTCTTCGTATTTGCACGACTTTGTTTGTTTTTATTTCCTGTCTTTGTGCAGTGCTTTTGATTTCTTGTCTTATTACGATATTTATTTGATTCAGGTTGAAAGATTAGCTTTGAGCGAGTGTAGATTCAATTAATGATTTTGGCGTTGCTAACGTTGCAGATCCGGAGGCATGAGCATTTCAGAGACTTGAATGTAGTCATATTTGTAGGCATAATAAGTACTTTGTTGTTTTATGCTATTAACATGAATGATGTGAATTTGTTTGCAGATTCATCATTTTTGTTTTTAGCGACTTTGAACGTGTATTATATTAAGAGAAAATTACATTTACCTCCCCTAAAATTGTATTAAATGACACTCAAACTCCCTCTAGTTTGTAAAAAACATTTACCTCCCCTCCCTTAGTCAGTCATTATTTAACTTTCCAGCTTCCTTCCTTGACACCACAAAAATCGAAACCCATTCGCAGCTTCCTTACAAGTAATCGAAGCAAAATCCATCATATTTCCCCAAATCAGAGCATTGCAACATGAGATAAAAGATAGTATTTTTAAATTGGTAGGTTCATAAATCAATTTGTGGGAACAACATAAATCAATTAGTTGAATAAAGATTGCAATCGAGCGATTTATATTTACTGTCACGTGCTTTAGTTATATTTTGATTTCTGCTCTTCCCCCTGCACTTTTCGCTCGCACCCAGCTGAAAAGACAATAATGCCCATGCGTTAGTTAAGTCACGCTGCGTGACTTAACTAACGCACCTTATATGTTCTGCGTGACTTAAGTCACGCACCACTGGCATGTGCGCGAGTTAACTCACGCACGTTGGCCGGTGGTCAGAACTGAAGAACACACGTTTTTTGGACGGTGTTCAATAAATTTTAATTGGTTTTGCACGTTTTTGTTAAGTTTTTTCACGTTTTTTTGACTATATTTATGGTAGATGTAACCTATGTTACAATCTCCCCCTATAAATACACCTCTAAACTTTCTCATTTCCTCACATCATCTCTCCTCCTCACTCTCTCCCCTTATGAATCTCCTTTTTTTCCTTCTTTATTTTGGTGTAACAAGATAAATAGGCCAATTTTGGTGATAAAATGATGAGCAGTGAGCAGCTTTTTTGGAAGAAAAAAAAAACCAGATTGGGTAAAACTAAATGTGCAGATTTAGTTTTACCCCAAGAAAGATGGTTTTCTTGTGGATTATATTTAGTTTTACTACATGAAGGCTGGTTTTCTTCTGGATTTCTTTTAGTTTTACCACCGGAAGCTAAGTTTTCTGGTGGTTTTTATTTTTTTTTCGCAGATTTAGTTTTACCCCATTTATTAATAAAATGAGATTTTATATCTATTACTTGTATTCCTTTATTTTTGTTTTTATTTGCATTTATTTTAATATTGTATATGAAATAAATAAATTCGAATAAAAATTGTGTATTAAAAGAATAGAATATTTGAAAAAGACTAATTAAACTCAGCGTGAATTCGAATAAAAATTGCATATTAAATAAATTCGAAAAAGACTAATTAAACTCGGTGTAAATTCGAATAAAAATTACGTATTAAATAAATTCGAATAAAGACTAATTAAACTCAGTGTGAATTTGAATAAAAATTGCGTATTAAATAAATTTGAATAAAAGTTACATTACGTTACGTTACATGAAGTTCCTAAATATGTTCTACAATTACATTACATTACGCTCGGAAATGCACCTTCCAACTACAACAATTATCTTACCTCTGAATGGGGTAAATTCAAACTTGCTAAACAACAGTTCTCAAGCATTCATTCAGAAGTTCTATTGTTTTATTCAAAGGATTAAATTCTTGTTAGTTTGGTTTAGATGATGGTATTCAAATGTCAAAAGAATGAGGTCCATCTTTATCTAAACCAAACTAACGGAAATTTAATCATTTGAATGAAACAATAACACTTCCGGGTGAATGCTTGAGAACTACCGTTTAACAAGTTTAAATTACCTCATTCAGAGGAAGACAATTGTTGTAGTTGGAAGGTGCATTTCCCTACCTAATCACGATCTTTTGGTGGAATCAGACTCTTGATAATATCTTCAGTTGATCTCAGCAACGTTACACACATATCGATCCACTGGAACATGTTGTGCTCCCAAAACATGCTCGTCACATTTTCGTCGTTCGTTAATTCCACCCAACTGAATGATACTCTCCCATCGTCAAGCGTTGGACGTTTATACCGAACGTATTCCACCATCCTTGTGTCTCCGGGGTTGACTACTTGGTTGAATTCATTTAGTTCATCCTTGAGACCTCTTAACGTTACACCAAGGCATCGAACCTTCAACCTCTGAGGTTCTCCGCCGTTGAATTGTGTATGAACGTTGATCCACCCAACCATTGCTTCAAATCTACACAATAAGAAATTAAAAATAATCAATGAAAAACTCATTCAAACATTCCATCAAACACTTGGAGTGTAAATTATACATAAACCCTAAAACTGATAACTACAACATAAACATGCAAACATCTAAACATTTAAGCAGTATAAGTCATTTACATGTAAATATAGTCATTTCTTGCAAAAAAAATCAAAATTTAAACAAACTCTAAATCTAAAAAAATTCTCTAAAACTCAAAGCTACAAATAAACATGCAAACATCTAAACAATTAAGCAACACAAGTCATTTTCATGTAAACATTGTATGATTTCTTGCCAAAAAAACCAAAATTTAAACAAAATCTAAAAAAAATTCTAATTTAAGAGATCAAATCTAACATATAAACATAAAAGGTTAATGGTGTTTGATTATTAAAACTTACTTATTATTGGAGTGTTGTTTGATTTGAACTTGAAGGAATTTTGGATTTGGGTTATTTGAGAGAGATTTTTGAGATTTTTTGAGATTTTAGATGACAAATGATGAAATGAGGTGTTCTGCCTTGTTTAAAACAGCATGTAGCGTGTGTTAACTAACGCAGCGTTAGTTAACTCACGCAGCGTTAGTTAAGTAACGCAGAGTTTAACACTTGCGTTACTTAACTAACGCAACGGCATTTTCGACATGGTTGCAGAACGCGAGTGTTTTGTGTTGGGAAAAGAGCAGAATTCTTATATTTTTTGAGTTGGATTTTCTTTCAAAATTTACAGATTCATCTTTTTAATCTGTTGAACTGCATATATACAAAATTCATATAATAAACAAACGTCAGATTAAAATTATGTTGGAATGAACTTAATACAATATCACAACGACATTTAAAGTGCAACCTGGATAAAAAAATTCAACGAGGAAGAGTTCATGGGAGTACGAAGGTTACAAAGTTAACAGTGATTAAACGGTGTTTAAGTGGAAGGGTGGCGTTTGTCAATTTCATAACAAAATAAGGGACGTTTGTGTTTAGTTTAAAACTAGATGGGGTGTTTGTGTTATTTAACTAAACCTAAAGGGAGTATAGTGTAATTTGCCCTTATATTAATGCACTTCATCAATTTAAATAAATGAATATCGTTTATTTTTGTAAAAAAAATCTTAAGTATGTGACATAAAATAAAAGTGACAAGAAAACTATTTATATTATTTTTTTATAAACATCTTGGACAAAACACGAGCACTGACAAGTAAATATATGTTGGAAAAGGGCAAAAAAGTGTGGTCACTTTACATGCACCAAATTGCATTGGTGCTGGCTTTTCAACTCTTCTACCTGTTGCTGTATTATAAAAATCTTGATGATGCTAGTTTGTCTATATGGGAATCAACTATATTTTAGTGTAAGTACTAGTTTTACCAACCCTTGAATTATAAACATTAATGTAAGGTTCAAATGAAAAATGCACAGGGACAATGTGACGCATTGCATTATCAACATTTCAGAAACCTACATTAAGAAGAGGCATGCATGTGATGATCACTTTATGTTGATAGTAGAGGGTCATTTTCATGCAACTATAGTTGTTTAAATTTTTAAAACGAAGTCAATGTTTCTTTTTCCATTTTTTTTCTTTCTTTCCTTACGTTGTCAAGGCTTAGAACATCTTGGTACTACATGGAGAAGCTACCTGCTAAGGTCCTTGGGTTGCCTTTTAATAGGATTTGGAAAGGAGTGAGAGGACAGAAGAAAATAGAATGGAAATTGATAATTGGGAAGAAAGAATGCTTGAAAGAAAAGTAAAACTCTTATTGAATAATTTATGAACCAATACGAATTTTGATCATCCCATCCCATGTTTTTCATTTTGATAGAGGTGAATTTAGCTATTTTGTTAATAATCAAACTACGTGGCTACTCTCGCCAACGTGTGAGCTACTCCGTCTACTTTCTTCCTCATAAACTCAACTTTGGAGTTTTCAAAAAGAAAAAAAACGACTGGATTAATTGTTTACAATATGATATAATAGCAGCAAAATCAGACTAATTCTCTAATGACTATGAAAAGAATCCACCATTAAAATTTGATCATCATATTGAAATTCAACATGAATGGTTTGTATCGATGATCTCACTATTCAAATTAATTGGGTCCCACAATTATAAAATAAGTGATTTCAATAGTGAAATCTCTTATATCACACATTCACGTTGAATTCCAACTTAAGATGATCTAAATCCAACTGCTTTACAATTTTGGCAAATTGAGATTGAGATTCTAGATACAAATAACCAATCACAACTAATAACTTATCATAGCTAATTTTTGTGAAACAATTCATAACTAACTAAATCTATTTAGGTATACTCCCACTCAAGGAAGAAAGTAAATGCCTAGTTTTCTTAACTTTGACGGTAATGAATGAAATTAAGTTATGAGGGCAAAACCTTTATTAGAATATCAATGAGTCAATGTTATGTATACCAGTACCTAAATGAATTTGCAATAAATGTATATGAAATTAGAATTCTGGTTTTTACCCGACACATTTTGCTCATTCCCAACTGAAATTTTATAAATACCCATGCGTGAGTTAACTCACGCAGAGATTTACACTAGCATGAATTAACTCACGCAAAAATTCACATTAACGTGAGTTAATTCACATAGTGTGAGTTAACTCACGCAGAGGCATTATAGTCATTTCAGTTGGAAATGAACATTTTTTGTTGGGTAAAGAGCAGAATTCATAAAATTATAGGCAGTGTGATATTCAGAATCCGGGTCCATGTATTTGCACATGCTCGCCATTTGGGGTGACAACTATAATTAAGAAATATATATAATTTTTTTGTTTGAAAGAAAGGGATATATAGGAGTTGACAATGTGGAGTTTGTGTTTGTAACATGAGAAATAAGATTACAATATCTTGAAGGGTGGAGGGTTTCTTCAGGACCCTCATGGCAGATGGATCAAATGTTAAATTTGAAACATGTGATGTTTTTTATGTCGTAATCTGGGACATGTATCTAGGTTTGGACATGCATGGAGGAATAACATCACTTATCTTATAATGAAGAGTGATTCAAACATCTTGGTAGACATGATTACCAAAATGACTCTTACTAACGAGTGCTCCTTGGGTACTCCTTAAGGATTTTAAAATAAGAAATTATTCCATAAAAAAGTTAAATATTTCAATTTAAAGGCTTTAAAGAGTGTCTCGTGCCCCAGAGCACTCGTTAGCATTTTCCTTGTTAAAAATTGCAAATTTAGTGGGATGACTCTTACTTTGGTTCGACGTATTTGAAAACATTTGAATTTAAGTTGGACAATCAAAATTATCCATATTTCACGTAAATGCAATAGAACTGTATATTAGCTTTGCTAATTTCAGCATTTCCATAGACTTTGTAAATTTTCATATTCTAGAGAATGTTGGAATCAATAGGGATCTTGAATTTCAGCCACTTGAAAATATCGCCTTTCTTGAGAATCTTTCCACACATTTGTTTTAGGATTGTCGTGTAGTATTATCCAAGAGGTGGGAAAATGTTGGTATTAGTATCATTTGTACTGCAAATATATCATGTAAACGAGCCCCGGGCACAATTTGCCAAAACAACATATAGTGGGTTGTCTTCCTATAATAGAAATTGACATTTAATGCAAGATGAAAGATATCACCGTAAATCCGTAATGGTGCATCTGGTCCAAGGTTCGTATATTGAGTTTGAGGATAGGGGTGGCTCCAAACTTCCATCTATAAACTAGAGTTTATTCAACATCATAGATAGCTACATTGCACAAACCCAAGCATAGTAATTATCTCTGTCCCATGGGGTAGAAACAAGGATAAATGATTATTCTCACCTCGATGGAGGTAAAACGGATTAGATGGGTTTGTGACTAAACCAATTCTTTAGAGGTTGGAGATGAGGAATGTTAAAAAAGAAATTGAACGGCAACCAAGGCTCCACATTAGCGCCTGGTACCATACAAATTATGAATTGGACAAAGCGAGGAAATTCTCATTAATGTGTAATGCAAGAGTTGATCGAATGCCGGTTGATGCATCGAATGCACTTGGATACATAAGCTATACATGCAGTAACTATCATACCAATCCCTATGAAAGCTGAGCCAACCAACTATTAGTTAGTGGGTCTTGCTAACGAGTGCCCCAAGGGGTACTCGCTGGCGTTTCCCTAGGTTAAACTATTATCAGGTAGAACTACCGGCAAAGAAAATAGGAGAAATATATAATTTAATACCTAGGAAATCCAGTTTATCTTACAAAAGAAAAGAAAATTAAATAGCAAATTGGTCCATGTAACTGGTCAAACCTATTGTTCATTCACATCCAATTTGCCAAAAAAACAAATACACGATGTTCTGGAAATGGTCTGCAGGAGTTTCAACAAGATAAATATATACGGAAGAAGCAAATCAAAGGATCAAACCCTGAGCAGGAGCAGGACCAGGCTTGGAAGACTGCTGCTCACTTGCTGCTGCAGCTGCTTTTGAAGGCTCGGAAAGGACCTGTGCATACTGATCTTCAACCTGTCGCTTCTCTTGCTGTTCTGCATTCTCCACTTTCTCTTTTGTTTTTTGACTTACTTCCACAGCTGCCTTAGAAACCCTGTTAAAAGCACCCGTTACCCAAGAGGCCCCAGTAAGTACGTAGCGATTCTTCATTATGGCTGAACCAGCAGTACTGACTGTCTGTTCCGCAGCTGCAAATGCTGATTTTGTCTTTTCTGAAACCAGAAACTTTTGATCCACTTCTCGAACTTTATCACTCACGACTGAAGCACCAGCACCTATTTTCTCACTAAGCCCAAGTTTTTGGTCAACAGATGCAACTGTTGCTGAGGCTTTCGATGATAACTGGAGCTTCTCATCAAAAGTCTTTGCTTTGTTGACAGCATTTTTGCCTAAGATAAAGCCTTTGGCTGCCATGCTGGAGACTACATCCTCTGTAAAAAAAAATTAGAGTAAGATCAGTTACTTTTTAATACTGCTCTTGTGTGAAAGTTATTCTGAATTTTGCAGAATTTTGACCACTATATGTGGCTAGTTCAGGTTCATTGCATGAAATTCACTCCTGCCTTATTTCCTTTTTTTGCAAATCTGGTGGAACTCCATGCTTGAAGTAGAATGTATCTATGGAATGGTTAATCCTTCCACAACGAGAGCAAATCTTACTATGTTTTGAATTTTGTCCAGCCATAGGTATATCTTAGCTTATGTTTGGTTCGACAGTGGTACGTTTAGAAGCTTTAAATTAGAGTTGTGGCTAAACGCACGGTGGGTGGGATATTCCACCATGAATACAATAAAATCGTCCTATTTTGCCTTGCGATCCTACCATCGATTCTCTGAAAAGAATGAATTTGAGGCTATGACAACAAAATTGTCATTAACACCAATAATTAGAGGGGTTATCATTTGTCTCCATTATTGAATCACTGGATAAAATGCTTTACAATGCTCAGTGGTGGGCCAATTAACACAAGTTAAGACCTCACACTAAATCACTAAGTCACAGTCTTATCAAGTGCAGGCTCTCGGAAGTTTTCATCCATGTCCTTCAATTATATAAATACTAAGATACTAAGATTCAATCAATAGGGATCTTGAATTTCAACCACTTGAAAATATCACCTTGTAATAACCTTTCTTGAGAATCTTTCCACACATTTGTTTTAGGATTGTTGTCTAGTATTATCCAAAAGGTGGGAAAATGTTGGTATTATTATTATTTGTACTACAAATATATCATGTAAACAAGCAGAAGACGAGCACAATTTGCCAAAACAACATATAGTTAGTTGTCTTCCTATAATAGAATTTGAAATTTAATGCAAGATGAAAGATATCACCATAATGTTGCATCTGGTCCAAGGTTCGTATATTGAGTTTGAGGATTGGGGTGGCTCCGAGCTTCCATCTATAAACTTGAGTTTATTCAACATCATAGAGAGCTACATTGCACAAACCCAAGCATAGTAATTATCTCTGTCTCATGGGGGAGAAACAAGGATAAATGATTATTCTCACCATGATGAAGGTAAAACGGAATAGATGGGTTTGTGACTAGTAACCAATTGTTTAGAGGTTGGAGATGAAGAATCTTAAAAAAGAAATTGAATGACAACCAAGGCTCTGCATTAGCGCCTGATACCATACAAATTTTGAATTGCGCAAAGCGAGGAAATTCTGATTTATGTGTAATGCAAGAGTCGACTGAATGTCGGAAGATGCATCGATTGCATTTGCATACATAAGCTATACATGCAGCAACTACCATACCAATCCATATGAAATCTGAGCCAACCAACTAACAGAAAATTAAATAGTTAGCGGGTCTTGCTAATGAGCGCCCCATGGGGTACTCGCTAGCATTTCCCTTGGTTAAACTATTATCAGGTAAGAACTAATAGAAAATTAAATAGTTAGCGGGTCTTGCTAATGAGCGCCCCATGGGGTACTCGCTAGCATTTCCCTTGGTACCGGCAAAGAAAATAGGAGAAATATATAATCCAACACCTATAGGAAATTCAGTTTATCTTACAAAAGAAAATTAAATAGCAAATTGGTCCATGTAACTGGTCAAACCTATCGTTCATTCACATCCAATTTGCAAAAAACAAATACAAGATAGTCTGGAAACAGTCTGCAGGAGTTTCAAACAAGATAAATATATACGGAAGAAGCAAATCAAAGGATCAAACCCTGAGCAGGAGCAGGACCAGGCTTGGAAGACTGCTGCTCACTTGCTGCTGCTGCTTTTGAGGGCTCGGAAAGGACCTGTGCATACTGATCTTCAACCTGTCGCTTCTCTTGCTGTTCTGCATTCTCCACTTTCTCTTTTGTTTTTTGACTTACTTCCACAGCTGCCTTAGAAACCCTGTTAAAAGCAC
>Ga0228710_1002191_pt1 | contig 30549 bp, 7 predicted proteins | sample MedpolnodulmetaG_FD_177995 | JGI IMG/M metagenome (GOLD analysis project Ga0228710, IMG submission 177995) | Root nodule microbial communities from Medicago polymorpha collected in Santa Monica, California, United States - pink nodules | ecosystem: Host-associated > Plants > Roots > Nodule...
CAATGGTTATGATGTGATGTTTGGAAAGACCAACTGCACAGTAATCAACAAGGATGACAACTCCATAGTATTCAAGGGAAAGAGAATAGAGAATGTCTACAAAATCAACTTCTCGGAATTCGTTGATCAGAAGGTAATTTGTCTTCTATGAGTAAATGATAAGAAATGGGTATGACACAGAAGGTTGAGACATGCTAACTCGAGATTAATCTCTAAGATTAGTAAGTTACAACTTGTTAAAGGCCTACCTAATATTGATTATCATTCAGATCCACTCTGTGGTGCATGCCAAAAAGGGAAAATTGTGAAGTCGTCTTTTAAAACAAAAGACACTGTCTCTACCTCCAAACCCTTAGAATTACTTTATATTGATTTATTTGGACCAGTTAACACTGCATCCTTATATGGAAGTAAATATGGATTGGTTATTGTTGATGATTACTGCAGATGGACTTGGGTTAAATTCCTGAGAAGTAAGGATAATGCTTATGATGTATTCAGTAACTTCTGCACTCAAATTCAGTCTGAAAAAGAAATGAAGATTTCAAAAGTAAGAAGTGATCATAGTGGAGAGTTTGAAAATGAGCCATTTGAAACTTTTTGTGAAAAACATGGAATCATCCATGAATTCTCTTCTCCTAGAACTCCACAGCAAAATGGGGTTGTAGAGAGAAAGAATATAACTTTACAAGAAATGGCAAGAACCATGATTCATGAAAATAATTTAGCTAAACATTTCTGGGCAGAAGCAGTGAATACAACATTTTATGTCCAAAATAGAATCTATATCCGACCTAACTTGGAGGAAACAACATATGAACTCTTCAAGGGAAGAAGACCCAACATATCTTACTTTCATCAATTTGGATGTACTTGTTACATTCTAAATAAAAAGCTCTACCTAAAGAAATTTGATGTCAAGGCCCAAAGAGGAATCTTCTTAAGTTACCCTGAAAGGTCAAAGGCATACAGAGTGTATAATTCAGAGACACTCTGTGTTGAAGAATCAATGCACGTTAAATTTGATGACAAAGAGCCTGGAAATGAAACTCCAGAGCAAGATGAAAGTTTTGCAGATATACAGGATCTTGAAGACACTTTAGAACCTGATCAGACTATTGAATCTGAAGATAGTCCAGAAGCTGAACCCACTCCAGAAGCTCAAGATGAAGTTGCTTATGATGAAGCTCTAGATGGCTCTCAGCAAGCTAATCAATCCAAGAATACATTCAAGTACAAGTCTTCACATCCTGAGGATCAAATCATTGGAAACAAAGAGAGTCCTAGAAGAACAAGATCATATTTCAGACAAGAAGAGTCTATGATAGGATTGTTATCAGTGATTGAACCTACTATAGTCGATGAAACACTTTCAAATGATGGATGGATACTAGCTATGCAAGAAAAGCTTAATCAGTTTCAAAGAAATGATGTGTGGGATCTGGTACCCAAACCTCAGCAGAAGAACATTATTGGAACAAAATGGGTATTCAGAAGCCAGTGATTATACTGAAACTTTTGCTCCAATTGCAAGATTGGAGGCAATCAGGTTACTTTTATCCTATGTAGTTAATCATGGCATAATATTATATCAAATGGTTGTCAAGAGTGTATTTCTTAACGGAGTCATAGAAGAAGAAGTGTTTGTCAAGCAACCTCCTGGTTTTGAGAATCTTAAGCATCCTGACCATGTTTATAAACTTAAGAAATCACTATATGGCCTGAAACAAGCTCCCAGAGCTTGGTATGATAGACTAAGTAATTTCCTGATTAAAAATGATTTTAAAAGAGGTCAAGTTGACACAACACTCTTCAGAAGGACTCTTGAGAAAGATATTCTTCTTGTGCAAATATATGTTGATGATATAATATTTGGTTCTACTAATGCATCTCTTTGCAAGGAATTTTCTAAGTTAATGCAGGATGAATTTGAAATGAGCATGATGGGAGAGTTGAAGTTCTTCCTTGGAATTCAAGTTAATCAATGCAAAGATGGAGTATATGTTCATCAAACAAAGTATAAAAATATATTTGCACAAGAAGGCTGTTCAATGGATTTAATCTCGTCCGGCATTGCAAAAGACTGAAAGAGTGAAGCAACGACCGATTTGAAAGAATTTGAAAGCACTGGATGCTTGTTCTCTCAAGAGCGTTGACAAAGGACAACTGTACGAACTGTACAACCACTTCCTCCACTACTCTGTTTGTGTCTCTGCATCAAGACAAGAATAACAGATATGCCTGCAGCAATGTTCCTTCATACTAGGAATGCATTTGAAATTGATCCTTCATAGGACAATAACCATATCAGGCAAAAGATCATTGGTGATTTTGATCAAGCTTCAAACGACTCTTTTTAATGTGCTGGCAATTTCCAATGTATCTTTCACACCTCTATATAAAGGAGTAAAGACCTGCTAGTTGGATATGCAGAAACATACAAAAACAAGACTCATACAACAATTCACAACTGCCAAACTCTGTTATTATTGTTCTGCATCTAAAGTCACCTAGAATTTCTTATCAAAGTTCATATCTTAGAAATTCTAGAGTCTGTATCTGATTTGTATGGTGAACACCACTGATTGAATATCAAGTATCCAAACTCAAACAAACTTCTTTGTAATTTTGTTTGATTAGAAGTCTCTTGCTTGTGTGCTTGAGCAATAGAAGTCTCTTGCAGTTGTGCTTGAGCATCGGAAGTCTCTTGACTATGTTCAGGAGCATAGGAAATCTCTTGCACTTGTGCTTGAGTAATTTGAAGTCTCTTTCTAGTTGTAGCATTGAGCAGTTGTAATCAGATATTACATTCTTATTGAACTCTCCTTGGAAGTCCAAGGGGGACAGGACTACTTCCGGTTTGTGGAAGGAACCTGTATAAAATCTTTGTGTCTTTCTTCTCTCTCTCTCTCTCTGTTTTATCCGCTGCATTTAGATTCTGATTATCACTTCAGAAGCTGAACTCTATCTGCTTCTGATCAGTGACTTAGTAAGAGAAAACGAAGAAAAAGTAAACATAATTCAACCCCCCTTCTTGTGTTTTTCTCACCTTCAAAATCAACATCCCTTCCATTGATACGTACTCGATTCATACAAGTAAGTGAATTTCATAATTTTCTTCGAGTTTCTATTTATCGTTCTCTCCATGATTTATTCGATGTTGTTATTTTTACCATGAATGTTTATCGTTGTTGATGTTGTTAATTTCACGTTTGTCTGTCGATGTCGATTTGTTTGATTTAAGTTTACGTAAAAGGGTAACATAATTTAAGTTTACATAGGTCTCACGTGAATTTAGTTTACGTACATATTCTAAAAAGGAATAACATACACGTAAACTTAGTTTACATGAACTAAGTAAACTCAGTTTACATAAACTATGTAAACTCAGATTACTTTAGTTTACTTAACTTATGTAAATTCAGTTTACATAGTGCATGTAAACTCAGTTCTAGGAGTTCCTAGGTTGAAGTCTAGACAGGTAGGTCTTAGGTCATAAAGCGCAAATGAGGAGTTTGTTGAGAGCTTTTGAATAAGAACTACACTAGTGGATTTCCTTCTTGGCTTGGTAGCCCCAAGATGTAGGTGAGTTCTTCCGAACTGGTTAACAAACTCTTTTTGCCTTTTACCTTCTTGTCATTTATTTTCTTGCATATTTTATGTCTGTTAGAATGATGTTGGAACATTAAACGGAACATCCTAAACGTTGAAACATCGTAAAACAAGTACGTTAGAATTTCAATATCCGTTACATTTGCCTTGATCTGTCTGTTTTCTGCTAGTTCGATGTTAAAAATCTTACTCGACATTTTGTTCGTATCTAATGTTGAAACATCGTATAAAACATCTAAAAGCTAGCCTGCCGGAATTTCAAATAAGATAAAAATGAGCTACATTAAAATCGATACCATGGACAAGGTTGTTGTAGTTTTCAAGGATTTCAAAACTAAAATAGTCCCGCATCAGTTAATGCATGAAAAATGGAGGACAAGATTATCTATAATAAGAGAAACATATGACACAAGAAGGCAAAACTAGAATTGGTGTTTGCATACCGGTGTTAATTACTATGTGTAATAATAGCCTCATTCAGTCCATTAAAAATTGGTATAAACTAGGTATATAACATGTGCGTTGCACGAGTTTGATTAAATCAGTGTTTGGAATATTTTTACAAATGGGAAAATAAAAATTGTGATGATAAGTATGATTATATAAAATTTAATGATTTATAATATTTTGAAATGCAGTGATATTTTTATTTTTGATGTTAATTTATATTAAAATATAAGTGTTGTTTAAAAATATGAGAATTTGTATTGATTTATATAATAGGTTTATGTAAATATTTTAAGGACGATGAATATAGTTTTTGGTGGATCTTATGATATTTTATAATTTTAAATACGGATATTATAGTTTATCTTAATAGTGTAATGATATTAGAGTGTTGCTTTTTTGGGATCTTATGATATTATATAACCCGTCGCTACATGGAATGCTACTCCGACTTTTATTAGTTTGAATTTTTTCAGTTAATGGTTTGATTTTCCTTCTTATCACTTTGTCCGTTGTTTTTGTGTTTTCTTTTTCTTGATAAAGTTTATGTTTTCCAATATATATTTTATTTTTGTATTTTTAATTTTATTATTATGTTTTGCTATATAGCACTATTATATTGAGAATATAAAACTATTATTTTAAGATAAGAATGCTTTTAATTTGTACTATCCAATCTTATATAGCATAAGAGTGAATGAAAAGTTTTTCAAACAGTTCCAAATAGTCACGATTCTAAATTAAATTAGATAATATAAAAGAGAGTGATAATTTTTTTCTAAAGATGTAACATAGAACTTTCTCTAAAGATGTCACTACATCATGATTCTACTTAAGAAAAATTTAAGCTTTCTAAATTCAAAAGACATATTCGAGACAACAAACAATGTAAGCATATCATCGAAACAATGGTATGACATTTTTTTTAGGGAACAATGGTTCGAAGTTTAAAAGGCCATAAGGATTATATTCAAAGGATATAATAAGAGTATGTTTAATTGCACCAATCATGTCCAAATATAAAAATCACAATCAACATTGCAATTTTGATCTTTTTTTTTTACTTTATTTATTGATTGGAGTACTATTTTTTATTCCTAGTATCAAGAAGGAAATTTTCTATTAATTTAGCTCCTACAATTTGCTTCATCAGATAACTTACAAAGATTATTGAGTATATCAATTCATTTGGTTCGGTGGACGATAATCTCACGACTAAGATATTCAGAGACACTCAATCCAAACAAGAGTGTCAATTAAAAAACTAATTATCGTAGCTGCAACAAAAATACATGTAAAAGAGAAAGAACGGAAAGTTAGAATTGAGGGGGGGTACCTTTGAAACATAGATGAATATTTCACCATAGAGAAACCATGAATGGCGTATATAGCCAAGTCACCTCAAAAGTCAAAATCATTTTGAAGGAGAAAACCATTACTTTACAGAGCTAGCTTGGTCGTCTATTCCCCAAAATGAAATAGAATACAAATCATACATCAATATCTACATAGTTATGCCTTTGTATATCATGAAAGTAAGCAAAATCAAACTTTGAACATTATACGTAATAATTATGAGAATAAAAAATCAACTTCGTATGTTAAACACACTAACACGGATATACATCAAAGCTAATGCACATGCAAGCAATTAAATTTCAATGACTAAAGTAATTCACAATGTAAGAATAGTTTTTGGTTTAACATAATACAAATTAAATATGTTTATTTACTTATTTTGCAAATATTAGTTATGATTAAAAACATATACCTTACATAAGCTGCCATTTCTCATTGACTTCTCGAGTAGTAAGGACACAACAAAACTGAAAATAGAAGTCTCGTTTATCCTCTTTCCCTGATTCACATGAAAAAATAAAATCTAAATTAATTCTTAAATATAGAATTCCTTAATGTTGTCATATCCACATTAAGGAATAAAAGAAATAAAACAGAAAGTTAAAAAATATAGACTAACAAATATTATATATATGAAAAAAGTAGGGCTAAACGGTTTGATCAATTTAAGCCAAGAGATTATGAAGCAAATTATCAAATGCCACATGATGAGTATAAAAGGAATTTGAGATTAGTGTTGATTATATATTGACACAATCTTGCCAATATAATATTTCTAGATGAGATCATAAACGCCATCCTAGACTTTGGTCTTGGAAGGAACATCATAGTAGGTGGTTGATAACGGCGAAAACAATGCCAAATCTTGAGATGCAATTATGCAAAACGGGTAAGAGAAAGAATAGGAAAGTTATTGAGAAATAGACAATCACCTTGATATAATAATTCCACTTTCAATTTAGGCTTTTAGAGTTCAAGTTCATTCGATGTATTGATGCTACGTTTTTTTGGCATGTGGACATAGGTGGAATTTAATTAGAGTAATAACTAAAATCTTTTGGTTTTTATGCCTACTTATGATTGTCTGCGCTTTTTTTTTCTTGTTATAAGTGAAAGTAGCTTTAAGAAGTTTAAGCATTTTGTTTAGAAATTTTAGAGTAGATATTAAATGGAATTGTTATAGTTAGGGAAACTCATGAGTTTAATTCTTTAAAGATACACAATAAGATAGAAAGCCAAGTTGCTAATAGTGTGAGAAACTTTTTTAGATATATCACATGGGCACAATCCTAACTCTAGAATGAGTCAAGTTTCCTTTACGAAGATAGATAGATAGATAGTTTCCAATATATTTATGGGTCAAAAATTTAAATTCTTTGACTTTTGAGTTACGTGGTTGAAGTGGCTCTACTCATTTCCATACCTAAAATTATGTGCTTTGAACAAACGAATTGAAGCTAATGAGCCGAACCAAACTGTTTGTGAACTTTAAACGAGTCGAACTCGAGCTGCAAAAAAAAGTTCGTGTCAAACTCGAACCGAGTCAATTCTTAACGAGTCGAGTTGAGTTCAAACAGGTTCGATTCGACTCAAATACACATGGAGTTTTCCTATTTTAAACCATGTACCATTTATGCTAAAATTCAAAGAAATTGGTACAATATATAAGACATGGCTTGCTGCTGATTTGAACTCAAATTCGTCTTGCAACTTTTCTATTTTCTATCCTTCAAATCATGCGAGTTGATTAGTAAAAGATAGACTCAGTCTAAAAATAAAATAAGACATCCATCCAATAGTTAATATAAATCTATCATGGAATGATCATTCTATCATAGTCACACAAAATCCATCAATAAATAAACTACATAAATAATTAAAATATTTAATGTATTACAAATATTTGGTGTTACAATTTTCTTAAATCTTGTATTAGAATATTACACTCGAATTGGATTTTGTAGTTTTTTTTTGCTTAAATACACTTTTGATCCCCTTATTTACATTTTCTTTAACTCTTGATCTCCTTTTTTTAAAATCAACTTTTTGGTCTGTCTATTTAAAATAATCAACAAAAAAATTTCAGTGATGTGGCACTCTCATTAATGATGTCAAAAAAATAATTTTCATGTTATTATTGTTGTAATTAATATTATTATTTATTTTATTTATAATCAAAATATTAAAAAATTGATCATTCATCATCATCAATATCATATTCATCACCATAGATTCATCCCAACAACAATACTCATTTCATTCAATTCACCAAAACCCTTTTGAATTCAACTTAATGAATTTCAATCACCACCATCTCTCCACCTCCACTTCTTTCTAATCGAATAATTCATCAAAAAATCTCAATCCATGATAAACAATCAGTTCCTTCAAGCTCGGTTGGACTGCAATTCTTCAGAATCATCTTTCTTCTTCACACTTATTTAAAACTTGAAGAATGGAAACATGTATGGGTTAATGTCTCCTCTTCCTCATCATCATATGAACCTCAAAATTATTGTTTCAAATCAAAATACCCCTTCACCACCTTAATCTTTTTCAATTATCAACAATAATTTTTAATTATAAATAAAAAATAATAATATTAATTACAACAATGATGACATGGAAATTATTTTTTCAAACTCACTAATGTCAAGTATGCACCACATCATTAATAAGTGTGCCACATCACTAAAAGATGAGGGGGATAAAAAAAAATGTTGACTTTCTAGATAGACAGACCAAAACGATCTCCCTCCTCTCTCTCTCTCCCTTTAGGGGTGAAGATCCTCTCCATTTCATAAATAAACGGAGATTGTCAATTACTATAGTTTTGAAGTAAATATGTGATATTAATGTTTTCAATTATTGAAATATGTGCATTTATATCATATATTTACTTCAAAACTATAGTAATTGACAATCTCCATTTATTTAGAAAATGGAGAGGATCTTCACCCATAATTTAGAGATTGCAAACCAAAACAAAATATATTCTAACACTACTCTTCAATTGATCTTATCAATATGGAACTACTTGTATAGGAAACATAATTTAGTTTGACGAAAGTTTAAATTTATACATAGCAAAAAATAAACTTTGTTTGGGAAAAAAAACTTTATTTCAAAAAGAAAAAATATTTTTAATTTTATTGAAAAGGAATAAATAGGCGTAATTGAGAAAGAATATAATCGATAAATTCTATCCTTAACCCATCAAAATGACAGTTAAATATGAGCACAAAATATGTACTCAAACGATACTTAAAAATGAATGGAGGAAGTGTATAAAATACTAGGGTGTTACATTATTATCCCCTCAATTAAATAAAATCATAGTTTAATAAAATTATTTTATAAAGATGATGATAAAATGATCTTAAACTTAAATAAAATGACAAAAAAAATTATATTTTTATGTTTAAATTATCTATGACTTTCCTATGGCTTTAATTTTTTTTTTTAATTTTCACATTACCCAAGGCTTTGCTATGGATATTACTCACTGAAATTGACCATGGGTAAAATATTCATGGATAATCCAAATTATTCTTGTATTGTTTAGATGTGAGAGCTTTTTAATCCTTGAGTTTTGGAATACCAGCTGTGACAACTCGGTAATTCTAAATCATATATCTATAAGTAAATTAACCATAAAGTATTTTTAAAAATAGTTAATTGAATGTGTTACCTACTTATCATTTAAGTTATCTTGAGTTATTACATCTTGCTAATTCTAAAACAGTGAAGATTTAATTGCTTAATTTCAAACAAAACCTTCTCCGCCACCGTCCACCACAACCTCAATCTAAACCATCTGCGATGTAACCTTTCAATCATGGCGGTGCGATCGACGATTACGTCGCGACATCACCAAACCCCAGATGGGGTAGCTCTCAAACACGATGGCGGCTTTGTTCGGCGGTGGCCGGCTTGTTGAGGCTGTAGTTGTGGTTCTTTGAAACCAATATGTCGCTCACCTTGGTGATTTTGATAGATCTCGTTCGTTGTGTTTCTTAAACCCGTTAGGGTATGGTTTCAATTCAAACGCGTTAGGGTCTGGCCGGATTGTTGAACGCTTGGGATCTGTTTATTTTCTTCGCAAAGCGGTGGGTCGGAGCAAGACGTTCTCCGCTTTCTGTTGTTTTTTTTCTTTGGCCCCATCTCTCTCGGGTTCTCGCTGATTTCTTTTTCTATCATTGGGTTCTTGATCTGTTCAAATCTGTTGAGATTTGCAGGGTCCAATGTTTATGAGATTGCGTCGGGCGTGTCGGGAATTTGGGGATGGTCTGAAATCCGCTTCAATCCTTTGTGATTGAACCCAGACAGATTGGCTAGAAATGACATATAATTTACTGTTGTGGTTGTACGAACTTGTTACTGTGTTGGCAGTTGAATTTCTACGACCATTGGAAATCGCCATTCGCTATTTGACTTGGACTGTGGGGCTCGAAATAGCGTTTAGCTTGCTGAGATATGCAAGAGTTGATGATACATGGACCCACTTTCGTGTTGACGAACGGTCCAATCACCGCACTGAATACCTTTGATTAGTTTTAGGATTAATTAGAGGCAGACTTATCCACTTGTGTTGTTTAATTTTTTGTATTTCTCGCTTGGGTCAACCTACACTTTTGTGTGGGTTACTGAGTTAGGTTTATGTCCCCTAGTTTTTTCTTTGTATTTCTTTTTTTCTTTTTTTAATAATATATATGAGCACCTGACAAAGACTAGAATCTGTAAGACATTCCAACTTAATTGAAGTAACTTCCATTTCTTTTTCTATGTCAGTGTGTCCTTGCCTTATAAAAAAAAATTGCTTAATTTAATATGATATCTTCCTAATTATTGAGATGTAAGTTTTACAACTTGATAATTCTAGAACTCATTTTCAAAACAAACCAATCAATACATATTTTTTACTTAGAACGACGAAACTTTGATTTTTCTGTTGCAGGGAATAAGTAGGAACTGCCCTAGTCAAACTAGATAACATTCTTTTTTTCTTCATAATTTTCCATTTTCCGTAAATTTTCAATATTTACCGAATAAATATTATCAATTAATGCATTTTTTGTGATAACTCTCTTGTTGTTTGGAGAAAAGGCTCCCGATAGTTTGAAGTAGTGTTTTTAAGATGTTAATATTTTCTCTACATGTAATCAATTTACGAATTCATAATTTAATTTTTTTTTTAAAACATAATTTAATTTTTATTACCATTTTCATTTTAGAGAATTTTTCCAATATTACTAAGAAATGAAAATATAGTTTTAAGTACTTATTGTTTTTGGTTACATGATAAAAACATAAGAAAATTTGGTTTGAAATGCTTCTCTTAAAATTTCATTTTAAGTTTTTGTTGCAAATTATTTTGGTTGATAAAGTTTTGAAAAATCTCTAAAATAAGAAGCTAATTCAAATAACATTTCATACAAAATATGCAATTTTTATTATTTAAAATCTCTAACAATAAATATTTAAGTTATTGAATGCAAAACTTTGTCTTTTAACTTGTAACAAAAAAGTTTGAAAAAACTTCTTCTATTTTTATGCAAATTTTTTAAAAAAAGTCATTTTCTAAAGTATAAATAATTTTTTAAACTTTTTTATAACAAACCGATCCTTAATATCGACTAGTAGAGTTGAGATTTCTGGATTAAACACATCGGATCAACCAACCAAATTAGAAAACACCGTCGTGGTTTCTAATTAAATCTTGGAAATCCATCGGTCCTCGATTAGTCAAAGCACTCCCTATTTCAAACTATTTATTTTTTGTTTTTGATTCTTGCATTCTAATCCTTGCGGCAACATATTCATCAAAGAGAAATGTTAGCAACACACATTCTAAGACACACTTATCAACACACTCTCTTTGATTGGTTAATATTCACATGGGACCCACCAAATGTATATGGGACCCACATGATTTGGTAGGTCCCATGTGAATTTTAACCAATCAAAGATAGTGCGTTGAAAAGTGTGTGTTAAAATGTGTATTGCTAGCATTCCTCTTGATCAAATTATGAATTCAAACGTATGTAATTTGTCAACCTTATACTTTAGAGGATTATAAACATTAATATTTCCTTAAATTTCAAATGTTTTTGGTTTTTAAGCTAAAACTATCACCGACGAGGACCTTGTAATTAAGACACTAAAACCCCCCATTTTTGACTATTGGCTATGTGCTCGACAAATTTAGTTTGTAGGACAGTTGCCAGCTAACTCAAAGCTGAAAAAATTTGTTCATTATCATTGAAGACGAGACTAGATGAGATAGATGGCAGTTCACCATCTTCTTTACAAGTACCTAAATGTCTTGACAATAACATCACTCTTGCCTAACAGTACTTGTATTAGGACTCTTGTAACTTTTTTCACTCTTATCACGTCACTTCTCTCAGTATCACCACAGAAACTCAATCTCTTATGTTTAGTGTAAAATGGAAAATCATTTGTCTTTTAGTGATATAATTATGTTCTGCATTCTATGGAGCAATTTTTTTAGCTTAGTACATACATAGGCCATAGGGATGGGTAGGTTAGTTACTTTGTTTAATTTGGTAGAGTTGATCAACATCGGTCCCATAACCAAACTTGCATAAATCGAGTTATAAGTTAGGGATAATAGTCATTTTGGTTTCTGAATATGTAACGAGTAGATACAATAGTCCTTTAATATATTGAAATTTCAAATAGTTTCTGATTGTACACTTCGTTAGTCAAATTAGTTTCTAACATTAAAATACTTCGTTAATATTATCATATTAATCCTTCAATATACTTACTTATTATCATTTCACATCTTCAATCTCTTGGATCAATTACAACGCTAATCTCTGACCTCGATCACATTCACATTTTAAATTATCGCCCCTCCCAGTTTTGCCAAAATCGACTGTTAACAAAGCCATGTCTATAAGATTTGTTTAGATTGATTTATTTTAATCTACTAAACTAAGTATTTGTGAGATTGTTTGAGATAATTTTATTTTATTTTATCTTTTATCATAAAAATAAGTTATACATAAGCTTTTATATTATAAACACTTATCCTATAAGTACCAAGGGCCCAATTACTGATTGTGGTTTCTTTTACAAGTGTATCTGTACGTTGATTCACCATCCTTTTGTTTGATCAATTCAAAGAAACTTCTTGTAAGAGCTCAATATAGAGACTGTACCCAGCTATGAATTGTCCAAGCTACTTTTCAATTGATGACGCGTTTCAATTACATAATGGTCCTATTAGAATCTTTTACAAGAATAAATGCTAAAGGAGGCATATCACAACTTTTCCAAACTCTATGCTAGGAAAATTTGTGGTGTAAACTAAACAAAACTGATAATAGAAACAAACTCAATGGTGATCAAACCTAGTTTCCATTTAAGGTAACTTGGCACATGGTATGTTACAAATGTGATAAATATAAAATTCCTCATCTTGTTAAATGTGAATATTTGCACATGTTAGTTTTTTAGAAAGCACACAAGCAACAGTTAAACGTGCTCAAATAGGTACCTTGTGAAAAGGGTAGCCATTGGATTGGACAAATCGTGGAACCAATTCCAAGGATCATCATATTTCATCGTCACAAACATGTGCTTAAAAACTTGTTGAGTGCACGAGTATTATTTCTTTGTGTGTTATATAAAGGAAAGAATAGGGTAACTTTATTACTATTTTCTATGTCTAACCGAATTTGATATTAGATATGGCAAAGTGTTTGGCGTGAACTACGTGAATCAGTGTCACTTTGATGGGAATGGCACTTTGTGCAATAACTATATAGCTAGGGACCAAATTGGGTCAGTTTCAATAGTGATAACTAACACTCAAACACACCAAAGGGGAAAAAAAAATAAGGAAATAAAATAAAGTATGATAGCATCAAAAACTGCATGGCAAATATTTATATCAAATGAAACAGTAACACATAATTAGAATAACACATACTTCAAAAAAAGAGTGAAGATGATTAGTAGTACTAGAGAGATATTGTTTCATCTAAAATGAATTCTTGCTTCTTCTTTTTTTTAACCCAACAAAATTAAAAAAGTTGTCTCTACTAAATATTCCAAAGTATTTCCACAACTTAAACTATTTAAGTTCACTATAAGCCTATAAAATCACCTATTAGCTTATGACTTTGTTTATCATTAAGATTGATTATTTTATTAGGTAAATATAAGATTGTTTATTCCACAAAGAACTTAACTAGATGTTGACCGAGTAGTGAGTAGTAATGTGTTGAGTCATTTTCATTGTTGGTATAGATGTAAAAGCTAGCTAGGTAATTTCTCCTTCTTTTGATAAAGCCATTTATGTTTCTTTTTTGAGTAAGTGATAATTTATTTATTTTTCTGCCAGCTACCATTTGCGTATATTTTGTTTTTTCCCCCTCTGTTGTTGAATTTATTTGCACGTGATAAATGTGCATGAAAAACTGTATGTAATAAATTATATTCGACTTATACATTTTTTAATTTAAATAAAGAAAAGGTTTTTTTTTTTGAATAAAAATAAAGAAAAGGTTTGTAAAGGCTTGTAAAAGCATTGAAGGCTTTACTATAATTGAAATCTGAATTATACTTTTGGTTAGTGAATAACAATTTTTATCACAAAATCAGTATATATTTTATCCAAAAAAAATCATTTAGATAGTTATACAAAATTATTAAATTGAGTTCTTGTCATCATGTTAGTTTTCTTTAAGAGCAAATTATATAAACTTATCTATTCATAAAAATTTTAAATATTAATTCAATGGGCTATACTTTTACAAAATAACTATTTTACGAGAAAAATAATTTAATTAGGAGATTGTTTTACGAGAAAAAATAAATTAATTAGGATTTTACACTTATTTTTATTAATTCAGTGATCATTAACAAGCAAACAACTACCTTCTTCGATAAATTTTCAAGGAATATATAAAATTAAGCAAACTTTAGTAACACTTTGATTGGTTGCAAGAAGAAAACAAGAAGAGAAAAGGTCTAAGAAGAGAGAAATATGTGAAAATTAGAATTTGGTATGTTTGAATAAACAACTCAATTAAGGGATTAAAGCATAAATGTCTATCATATAAGTGATTACGTTTAAGTTACAACTTTTTTTTAGTTAAGGAAAAAAATAGCGTAAAACATCACATGAGATCTAAGACATCACAACCATATTAACACCTTAAAGTCTCATCTATTATTTACGAATTACGACACCTTAAAATTTATTATTAAAAGAAGATAGAACAAAGCTTGGGTTTAAAACGTTAAAAAATTTGCGTAGAAAGTTCCATGGTATAAAACCAAGCAAAGAAAAAAGAAAAAAAAAAGATTATAGAGAAATATACAAAACACAATGAAACAATACCAACTAGCAAAATCTTTATTAAGGCAGACCTAAGATATTTCTATTAAGGTCCTCTAAAATAAAAGAAAGCTGATTATCCCACCAATGAAGACTAGAGAAGTTGAGACCAGTAGAGACAAGCTCGTCAACAAAATGATTACCTTCACGATAAATGTAAGAAATTTTAAAGGTAATATTCTGAAGGGTCGTGTTAACTTATACCTTAAAGGCACATGTTAAGGAACCCAAAAAAACAACTTTGCATTGTAAATTATAGTAATATTTTAACTTTTAAGAAGTCAAATGCACGACTTTTAATACGTATATTTCTATAATGAGTTTCTTAACATGTGTCATTGATGACAAAAGTTAGCATTTGTCAATATATTGTACTACGAAACATGACAATAATAGAAATGATGGAAAATTGCTAAGTTATTCTCACATTATCCACCTATATTTATTACGTCAATACGATGTGGAATTGAATATATTGATCACACCAGTAAACATAACCATTTTGCATTGGAAAGTCCATCTTTTGTTGCACATATCCAAAATAGAGTTATAGCTAATAGAACTCACATGCAAATTTACCACATAAACAAACAAATTTCAAAGCTTAATAGCATATGGACAATTACAAAAACACTACTAGAAAAAGGCAAATAGCGACAAAGAAAATGAAATCCCTTGCCAATTTTATCATCACAAAATTTAGTGATGGAATTATAGAGGAATTTGACGTTTTCCCTTTATAAATTTCCCTATCTAATTTTCGGTTTTTTAGTAGATAAGATATGATGACTTGTTTCACAAGTTAAACAACACATCACTTTTTGAAACCAAATTACAACTAGCCATCGTGAGATTTTCATTAGTTAAAAGCTTATTGTGCATGAACCTACAAGGAAAAAGAGAATTGGATGTAGGAATGGAGGAGTTCCAAACAAGTTTGGTCCATGAGACAAATTGACCATGAGTTTTTTGAAAGGCATACACATCCTTCAAAGAGAGCAAACCATTTCTAGGAGATTTGATTCCCGAATTAATTTTTTTCCCAAATTAATTTATACAAGACTTAAATCATAGGAATGTTATATTTCTATAGCTCATGAGTAAGACAATGATATTACTACAAGAACAAGGAATTTCCCAATGACTATCCAAGATAAAATGGCCAACCTTAGCCTAGAGAATAGAGTTATGAGAATGGGGACAATCAAGAAGATCCACAAGGGGTTGATCCATCCACATATCACTCCAAAAATTAATATAATCCCCACTTCCTAAAAGTCATTTGCTATTGTTTACAATTATAGGATAGAATCAATGTTATAAATTTCCAACAAAGGTTGATGTTGGCAGCTTCATTGATGTCCTTAAGTGGTCTTAAACCAAGATCGTTCTTTTTAATAGGTTTACAAACTTTGTTCCGAACAACATACATCAATTTCCTTTTATAAACATCATCGAACCATATAAAATTCATGATTCATATGTTAATGTATTTTAAGAGACTAATAATCCATGTGTAAACCTGATAACCGGCAAATAAGTTGGTTATCACGTTGCACTTAACCCCTATATCGAACAAGTAATTGAGTGATTGTAGATAATACAAGTAATAGAACATCAAGTGAGACTTAATTGTATAAAGAACGTTATTCTTAAAAGTTGTTAAAAAAAAATTAAAGAACATTATTCTTAAATGTATTTGTAGTCAAACTCAAATATAAATTTGGATAATAGTAAAGCGTAGAGAATATTATGTGTAAGATCCGAGTATTTTTCCCTTCTTTTATTTCATATTTTCATCGTAACTTAGACATGAAAGCATATTATCCTTAAGATTTATTGAGTGATTGGGTTATTTTAGAATTTTTCAATTATATGCTCGAATCATATTTCTAAGTATATAAATTGATGTATTATTTTATTCCTTTAACATTGTATAATAAAATATTTGAATTATGAGTATTATAAGTATTAAGGTATTTCATTGAACTGAATTATTATGTAAGCTAGAGTGAAAAGGTAAGTCGTGTCACCGGTAATGATAGTACATACCCAACTACAAAAAAAAATAAAAGATATACCAATCATATAAAATCACGTTTATTTTCTAGGCATATGTGTTTTACTATTGATCTTAAATTGCAGGGTTAGTGGAAAAAATCTAAGAAAGAGGAAGTTAAAGAAAAAGTTGCGGGACTGATTTATATAAACATGTATTAGAAAACAAATTTTGAAAACAAATTGCAACTCCCTTTTTATAGTCACACAATAACAATACCATTTATTATCCCACTATCGTTGGTTCCACTCAACTAAGAAATGAGGTTAGTGGATGATAACTTCCTATTAGTAAGCATCAATTTTCTCTCCCTCATATTATGCCTTGTTTACTGATTTCACACTAAAACAAAAATAGAGAGATGGGGAGAAACATATATAGAGACTTTAAGGAGAAAGAAAGGAGAACAAAAGATCAACATTAAGGTCCGGCTATTAGACTTCAAGTAAAAATATTTTTCACTCTTGCTATCATTTATTATATTATTAATCTATTGTTTAAAATGAAAATTATGAAACAATGGAGAGCAGTCTACTATGCCGTACTCCAGATTTCGATTTGCTTGTTCTAAAATCATACTCAAAGTCTCAAATAAAGTTCTATTACGTATGGTTCCTATACCTATGTAAATTAATAAATATGTAGGATTTGTCTATTGTGGTAGTAAACTTGATTAAGTGAAAATTGTTTTGTTGAAATAGTGAGTCAAAATTGCAAGGGTCAAAAATATGGGATTTGTGTTTGTGGGTAACCGTATCAATTATGGGATTTATCATTTTTTTTTTTCCTTCCTATTAGTCCTTAGATGGCTATGAATGAAATTTGTATGTATTTCAAGTAACAATACCGATTGGATTGAATTGAAATTGAAATGACACGTTATTCATAAAGCTAGTATTTTGTTTCAAGTAGCTTGATTATCAATGCTTTTAAGTTTAAACCATTTTGAATCAAATATTTATTGATACAAGTATGAGGATTTAAGCATTTTATTCAAATTACTTTAAAAATTGTTGTGGAATTAATTCTAAAATTCAATTTCCACAATTAGTCTATAGTGTAGTAACTGAATTTTCACCGGGTGATTATATTTATATACTAATTAAAAGGTTCTATTTTTTTTAACTAAATATTTAAGTAGGAGTTAAATGTGACTCATACCTTAACCAAACCCAACCCATGAGTAAGAATCAGTACTATAAGAGAATTGAAACTAATTTAATTAGTAAATATTTAATTGTGAAGGTATAGGGGTAGTGGAGTAAAGATCGTTGATAGAAATCTTAAGAGCTGCATTTGTGTAGTAAGGCATCACTCCACTCGCTACCGTACGTGAAAGTGTGTATGTATTTTTGTTTTGTGATAATTATTATAGTGGTGTTGTTTTGAAATGAATGCTAGATGTTATATATATTTGTGTTGTGATAATTATCTTGGTGATTTTGTTTTGGCATGAATATATTAAGTGTTATTATCTGTGTGGTGTTGTTTTAACATAAATACTAGTTTATGGGTGAATAACCTTAAGTAACTAAAATGGTGATTCAAAACTATATCCAAAGGTGGGATACTAGACTTTAGAATTGAGGAGATTACCTAATGGTGGGGTATTTATGGAGACAATCATGCATTAGATGACTCAGACAAATGTCCAATGTGGGGTACTGACCATCGAGTTTTAGGAGTCATTACTCAACGGTGGAGTATTGACGATCCATATGCATTATGTGATTTACAATAATGCCCAACAGTGGGGTACTAAACATGGAATTTTTTGGAGTTATTACCCAACGGTGGGGTATTGCCCAATAGTGTGGTATATTGTCCAATGGTGGGACATTTGGCTCCGCATAGAGGTGAAATTCGGATCATGAGCATTGGCATATAGATTAACTAATAGGGATTAACTCATTTTAGTTAGGTTGTAACTTGGAGTTAGGTATGGTGATTATGAAATTAGAGTAATGTGACATGTACGCTTTTGTATTTTTATCGTTATAAAATTTATTTCTGCATACCTATTTGTACTATGTTTGTTAGTTAGAGATGACCCTTACTTTTGGACAGATAACCGTCAATCTGTCTTTTCTACTTGGTGGTGACATCAGGGAGGTAAAGTGATCTAGTATAAGAAGACACAAGTAAAACAGTGGTGCACATTTAGAGGCTCGCTACACTCTGATAGTGGTATTAGTCTTGTAGAGAAAACTTTTCACAAGCATCCACGACTATGATCAACTAGGTTTTGACTTGGGTAGGAAAAAGGTCAAGTGTCTTGTTATAAAGAATATTATATTTTTTTATGTAAAATTTACTAATTTGGAAATTCAAAGAGAAAGTTATTTATTGTTTTATTTTAGAGTTGATGAATTTCACATTAATGATATTATTTTTTATAAAAAAAAAAATATATATTCATCTTTTCAATAGGAATTTTGCTAATTAACGTCATGAAAATTTGGAGCATTACATTATGCATGTAGACTGATGACCACGTCTCGTGGGTCATAGATATGAGATATTAAGTCTATACATATGTGTAAATATTAGGAATAATATTTATACTGAATTGACTCACCATGAGAATACTATGTAGTATGTTATGAAGTGTCAGAAGATATTCTCATATTGTTAATGATGCATACCACTTTTAGACCTGAAAACTAGGGATGACAATACGGGCCAGCTCACCCCGGTTAGGCCCAGCCCGCTATTAGTCCGTCAAAAATGGGGTGGGCGGGGCGGGCCAACTTGAGGGGGTGAGCTCAAACTCACACCCCGCCCCGCCTAAAGGCGGGCTGGGCCATTTATTTTTTAAAATATTTTTTTGTTGATTGTTATTAACAAATACATTGCTGTTATAAAAACAATAAATTCACTAATGAATCTAACATGAAATAAATCCACCATACATCCAACATAAAACAAATTACAAAATAAATCCAACAACATGAAATAAGTCTCAAAATAAATCAACCATAAAAAGTCTATATAATTTGTTCAACGCAAACATTAAAGTTCACTCAACACAAACAACAACTAAGATAAATGAGCAACAAAGCTTACTTGAAACCCAAGTGAATCAGAGCAAATCAGACTCAGACCGAGAGTAGAGAGCGAAAGAGAGAGGACAAGTTTGAGTCTGGGATGAAAGTTTTATAATGCAGTGGTGGTGAATCAGTTTTTTTCTAGATGTAGTGGACTAGTGGTGAATCAGTTATCACTCATCAGAGAGAGCGGCCAAATTGAGGTTGGGTTGGGTATCATTTGGCCCAATTGTTTATGGGGTGTGTAAATTAAAAATTCGGTCACTAATAGTAAAAAAAGAAAGTTTAATTAGCCTGCAAGCCAGCCCGCCCCACCCCGCTATGACCCGTTTTTTTAGCGGACTTAATAGGGGCGAGCCAACTAGAGAGATGGGCTCAAAATCTCACCCAACCCACCTAAAATGGTGGGTTAAACGGGCTGGCCTGACGGGTTAGGCCCGTTTTTCCACCTCTACTGAAAACTACTGTGATCCCTATATGTGGACTTAAGTGTTTTATTTTCATTCAAACGTTATCTTTAAGATGATATATAAAGTTAATTAATATGCAGTTGATAAATCATGTTGAGGGACATAAGTGTTCTAGATGAGATTTGCCCCTCCTGCATGATAGGAGGAATATTTATAGGCGGATTGATAGAATATGACTGTAAAATTGCATGACCATGCTAAATTAAGTTAATATGAGATATTGGACTTATTTGCTACTCAATATATTTCGGGATCAAGAAATATAAACATTGGGATATACATGGATGACACAATCTATGTATCATGTTCAATATAGATATAAGGACAAATGGGTAATTATACACATGATCGTTATCAAGGAAAATGTTTCGTAAGATCACATGACATTCTTGTCACCTGGGTGGCAATGGCGTATTGCTAGATACTTATCATTGTTTATAATGTATTTTTTTAAGAAGTTAAACTAACCCACCCAAATTGGCATCGAGGAGCATCAAGGAGACCTTAAGGAGGAGCACACTCCAAGGTCCCAAACCAACTCAAATATGAACATATATTATAATATTAATATACGATTAATATTATTACCAACATGACTGAAACCTATATGGTCACACACATAGGACATATAGATAAGCGAAAATAAACAAATAAGTAAGACTTATTTATAAATGAATATGCAAGGACTTATTCTTAATTAAGTTAATAATAATAGAATTTACTAATTAAATAAAAAAATGCAGTACACCATAAGGTACAATGTGTTTTAAGGGGAACACAGTACATCATATGCTATGGTGCGCACAAATGAGTTTATAAATAGAATTCACATGTGCAGAATTCAGATACCACTTTACAAAACCCTAAACTGCAAACCCTAGTTCTCTCGAAACCTCGGATCACTGAGCTAGCATCGAAAACCAGAGGGGATATGATCGTGTGGATGAGTATAGGCATTGTTGCGTTGCTTTTGCTTGTGATCGAAATCGTTTCTACACTTAAAGAGGTAACAATACTTTTAATGAGTCATGTAAAATTCGTAATGATCTAAGAAACGGAAAACAAAATTTAAAATTTTGCTGCCTATTTTGATCATGATTTCTCTTCAACATGTAGAGCCAAAAAAAAAGAAAAACATTAAAAACTATATGACCATTCTCATTCACAACAAAGGAGACATGTTGATTAGATGTAGTGATAATCAAAAACTAATGTGGAACTTACTTATGATTCATCTTACGTAATTCTTAGCATTTTTTTCAGTCATTTTTATTTAGTTTTAATACAAACCAGAGGAGTATTAGAACAACCACCTATGGTTTTTGGGACATTTTGTAATGTTTTCTAATTGAGTCATGTAATTATGGTTTTTCCCAAAACATAGCAATTCTAGGACGTTTTGATGTAATTCAAGAAGAAAGCATGCAAATTGGCAAGCAAAACATCTTGAAGACTTCTGAAGATCATGGGAAGACCATGAATGAAGATTCAAGAGACCTCGAAAGACATTATAAAGGTTTGAATTATGTTACCAAGTCCCAATACATCTTATATAGAAGGAAACACCCAAAAGACGAAGGAACATGCATTCACGTGCAGGAAATTAGCACTGAACCATCCCAGGCATGGTCCATGCGCCTTGGGCATGCACCATGCCCCTTAGCCCTTGGACATGCTGGTAGTGGGTCAGAACTGTTTTTTCCACATTTAAAGGGGAAAAAGCCCAGTTTTTCACCCCAAACTTAGGTGGAAACTTTGTATATAAATACAACTCATCTCATTTTAAATTTCGCATTCATAACGAAGCAGTTCAAGAGGAAGGCAAACACTAGAAGCTTCAAGGGAGGAGTCTCTCATCACTCTAAGTCTCTAGGGTATGTTTTATTTCTTTTGTAATTTGTCTTTAGTTAGCATGAGTAACTAAACCCTATTAGGGTAGGTTCTAAGATGAAACTCTATTTTATTTGTTGGATTATATAATTTAAGTTATTCATTTATTTTATGAATACTATTAAATTTTATTATAGCGTAAGATTTGTTTCTTCTGAAGCGAACCAACCCTGAGATAACGGTACTTAGGAAGGTGGCATCCCTAATATTGGTACAAACCTACCTGAATTAGGAAGTAACTAATATAACGGACTATGGTAATTAGGGAAACATAGTAACTTCAGTGAATTAAATCAGCATAGTAACTTTATTCTTCTTTCATCCTTAGTAAGGTAGACGAGATAAAGATGCTCATTTGTAGAACTGTCGACAAGGAGAATATGTTGATGTACTTCTAAGATTTAATAGACGAGGGAACCTTTAAGACCATTGAGAATTTAGGAACCATAATTTAAGTCATTGTTTCAAATGCCTCTGAGAGAGTAAGAACCCACACGTACCTCTACTCACGAAGAAACATCTCCCTACATGATTGATGACCCTAAGCATTAACCCGCATAGAAACTCTAGTGTAAGGTTTCAACTTGACATCTAGAGGGGAATAAACCTATATTTTTGAGAGAGTAAGGCCCCACACGTACAAACCTGTGTGATCAGTAGGTACAACTCGACAGATGGTAGGAAACAGAATTTCATAAACTCATCACTTAAATAGAAGACGTAAAATCAATATCGTAATAATGTTTGACTATTAATTAATTCAAAAAATCTTAACCGTTGCTAACATTCTGCAATGAAAACAGGTAAACTCCTAGACTCTTGCTACGCTGCAAACAAACTAAATTGCAAACACTACTCCCCCACCCCCGTTATCTTTTATTTTATTTTATTGTTTTTTATTCCCAAATAAGTAACGCGAATTTACTAGTTGGAATGACAATCACTCTTTATACGATACTCTACTTATCACTTTATTACTTGGCAAGTGATTTGGTACACTTGCCTAAATTCGACCATCATTTAGAAACACCAAAGACTCGCTACTTGATTGTCCCAGTTCTTGCTAAGAACTTAGGGTCATACCTTCTCAACAGTGTCAAACCTTATGCCTTATGTGTGATGTATTTTAAGGGTGGAAAATGATGGATTTAAGGTTAAGTAACGACCTTATATATAAAAGACGTGTGAGGGTTTTTTGGGTGGCGACCGAGTAATGAATTCCTAATACTTTACCAATTTGCTCTTAGAATTTATCTTGCTTGATCCTTAAACCCCAACGAGGGTTGGTTTTTCCTTAATCCCAAGTTAGGAGGGTACATGGCTCATATAATGGGTTGTTTAGATCTCCTATTGGGTTTAGATCCCCTTCAACAAAATTTTCGAGTACCCCCAATTATTTTTGTTTTTTTTGTAATTATGAAGAAAAATAAACTCTCAAAGCCATCATCTCTCAAAATCTTCCATTTGATCTAATTGTTCTTTTTTTTTTCTTTTGATAGTTCTCACATTTTTTCTCTTCCAAACTCGCAAACAAAAGTTAAGTGCACTATCACCAATCTTCAAAACCCGACCACCTTTTCTCTCCCCAATACAACTCCATTGATACCACTTCCTTTTATGTATAGGTTCCTCTACCAAATTTAAGTGCAATCAAACCATCAAAATGGTCTGGTTTAGTTGATGAGGTAATTAAGACCGTACTCATTAAGTAATCCATTTTAGGAGTAACTATAAAACACTCTTCATCACGTGCTCATTGTCTGTTTGGGTTTTTCCTCCACTCCACAACCTCAATCCAAAGCGCATATTATTTCACTGCTTGCTACCCAAAATAAAGGACTTTGAAACAATGTAAATGTACATCTCACGAAAAATTATATTTCAAAAAGTATACCTTTAAAATCAATTAATTCGACTCCTTGTATTTTCTAAATCTAATCATGCCTTTAACTAGGTGCCACCTCATTATTTCAACTCCTTGTAGTACTTTCTAAATACAATCATGCCCTAGAAAAATCGCCACATAATAAATATTTCACTTTCTTTAATAAATCCTTTTGATACTTTTCATAGAGGTATCTATTGTTGCCAATTGAAGCTACTATCCTCTAAGAAATGTTTTTATCATGGTTGTAAAATAGTAATAATAATTTTTATGCATGAAGGGTTTCCACATTAGAACACACTCTTGTAGGTATCTTAATATTATTATTTGTATCTTGCAACTCTTTAAGTGCCACCTTTTGTGTGAAATTTTTTCTTAATTTTTTAACATTGGAGTTAAAGTGTTTGTATTCTATGCACAAAGATAAGATATGACTCACCTATTAATCATTGTTGATTAACTTTATTGTATTGGGATGATTTAATGATATTGAAGTGATTTCCTCCTCCAACTAGTTAGATATTTAGCATACAAAAATGACTGAATGTTGGACACAAATTAGTTTTTCTTAATAGTTAGAGAATAATTTAGATACACAGTGAGTGTAAAACTCTTTTACACTATCAATCAATCAGAAATCATCTTTAAAATAAATTATAATGAAATGGGACCTTGAATTATGTTGCAAAAAATGGATGGATATACATGTTTACAGCACATAAAAATTAAAAAATAAAATGAAAGAGATGAGTGTAAGTAGACAAGTTTAGGAGTCAACATCAAACCAAGTTCCATGCTCATACAGTTAAGCTTGTGGGCCTTCTAATATGCCCTCCAGTTTTCTCATATGTTCCTTTGTTATTATCTATCCTTTGACCCCATCAAAAAAATAAAAATTCCATAAACATGCATAACCATCGTTATTAAAAACTTTACCACAAATTCACCTATCATTATCTCATAATCCAAATGACAAAAACAATGATTATATTAATCCAAATCCAAAACCTTTTCGTAATCCAAGGTACGTGATTGCACGCACTCTCTCCATGAATCTCAGATCCCAAAACCCTTACCACGTGTCACCACTTAATTAGTTAAAACAAATCAACGGCTTAAATTATTTTAAGAAGACTGAAGAGTAATTAAATCCTACGGTGGATAAAAAGAAGCGTAAAAACCTGAGAAGAAGCGACATTGTACGCTATAACCGAGGATTGTGTCTGTAGAAAGAACAGTGTTAGTGAAGAAAGAGAAAGAGAGATATAAACACTACAGCGCGCACCATTCTCCACTGTCCAAGGAGATCACGCACCGAACCTAACACTCTCTCTCTCTCTCTCTCTAGAATTTTCTCTCTCTAGTTTTTTTTCTTTCGGTGCTTCAAGTTGAAGTGTTGAAGTTGAACTGTGTATTCTTCTTTTGCTTCATTGTGTTTTCAATTGATTGATATTAATGTTGAGTTGAAACCGGTTTGGTTCGGTTCGGGTTTGAAGTTAGTGAACCGAAATGGATCCAGGAGCGATGATGAACGAGGGTTCATTTCCGAATGGGAATGGAAATACGACGCCGTTTAGTTTAGCGGAGATCTGGCAGTTTCCAGTCGCGATTAATGGCGGCGGAGGTGGATTGGGACTAAGAAGGCCGCAGTTTGGGAACGGTTTAGGACAGTTTGGTGAGTTTGGACCCGGTTTGAACCGGGATGGTAATGGACCGGAGTCAAGAGTTGTTTTGAACCATGTTGGTGGTGGTAAGAAGAGGCGTGATTCTGAAGATGGTTCTGCTAAGTGTGTTTCCACCAGTAATGGCGGTGCCAATGCCGTGGTATTCTTTTTTTTTTCTTTTGTTAGTTTTTTTTGGAAGAAATTCATTGCAGTAACTGTTTGATTAAATAAAGTATAAAGTATAAATTAAATATTAAATATATGTGATTAATTGGTTGATTAAGAAAGTTGAGTTGTTGTTTTAATGAATATACTTAAAACGGATCTAATTATGTTGTTAATCATTGGATTTTGTATATCTGCTAAAAATGTGTTTTTTGTTTTATTATTGGAAATTTTTTGCAATTTTCCCGCTCAAGATTTTGCTTCATTTTTTTTTTTGCTACTTAGAAGAATAAAATAGTGTTATATCACAAACAATTTTGCCTATGGAAGTGTAATCTCAACACTTATTGATTACTATTTCGCTTTTGATTTTAAAAATGGTATGCGAACTTATTCAGGTTTGGTCGCGATTTCAAGGATTTTGATGTCTTTGCTACAACATACGACCAATAATTTTGCTATTTCGTTCATATTTAAACCCAATTTTCTATCGTTTTGTGACTGCAATTGCAATTCAAAATTTTGTTTCGAACTTGGATGTCAAAATGGTTGTCCTAATTATTCTAGAGAAAATTTCCTTTATGGTAATAATTTAGTTATCTATATTTGTATTTGCTATATTTGGAATTAGTCAGTGTGATTTAATGGAATTATTATTTGGATTGTGCAGAATGATAGTGATGGAAAACGGACTAAAGCATCGGGGAACAAGAACGAGGGTGGTGATGGTAAAGTTGAAGGAGAAGTCAGTTCAGGAAAGCATGCGGAGCAAAGCAGTAAGCCACCTCCTTCTGACCCTCCTAAACAAGATTACATCCATGTTCGAGCTAGAAGGGGTCAAGCTACTGATAGCCACAGTCTTGCAGAACGCGTAATTTACCCTTTACTTACAACTCTTTTAAAAACTCTTATGTTATTGTTTTTAGGTTCTTTTTCTCTGTCTAATTGTTAAGATCAATTTCTTAAGCAAGATAACAGCAATTGAGTTGAGAAGCGCCGTTTTGGCTGCGACTACATCATAGGGTTTGATAATCAGATTATCAGACATACTTAACCGCACTTCTCAATATCAAGATAGGACACAATCATTGCTATGATGTTAAATCTTGTTTAAGGAAAATGTAAATTTATGGTTTTGTTGCGGTTACTGTTTCTAATTGGAATGTTGGTGGACAATAAACAGGCTAGAAGGGAAAAGATTAGTGAAAGGATGAAAATTCTACAGGATTTAGTTCCTGGTTGTAATAAGGTAATGTTTTTACTACCTGTTAATTTTTTCTGCTCTCATATTCACATAAACGGAAATGAAATGAAAATAGTAATAATAATAAACCAAATGAAAGGAAATTACTAAAAGTAGGAAAAACGTGCTACTTGGGCCCATGAAAAGAAAATAACAGTTATGATCTTCCTAATTGTTGGTGAGTTACAATCTCATATTTTCTATGAAATAATAAATTGAGACTTTCTTCAATTTAGGTTATTGGGAAAGCATTGGTGCTTGATGAGATAATTAATTATATTCAATCACTTCAGCGCCAAGTGGAGGTATCTATTCTATTTCTGATTTTGGTATTTACTGAATTATAATCTTTTCCAAATTTATTATGTTTTGAAATTGATTTTTGGCGATTGTAATGTTACTTGATGTCACAGTTTTTATCGATGAAACTTGAAGCAGTTAATTCAAGACTCAATACCGGTATTGAAGCCTTTCCTCCAAAAGATGTAAGTCTTAAACATCCATTGATTTTTATATTGAATCTCTAATCAAGTTGAAAGCTTGTTTCTACCCTCTTTATAGTAGTTCTGGTGATTGCTATGTTGCAAGTATGTATAACAAGGTTGAACCATCTTTTGCAGACATTATTCACGCACAAGATTTTTGTTTCATTTGCAATTTTTGTTGTTGTTGAGTACTTTGCTTCAAATGAATGATAGTTTCTCACTAGGTGCTTTTCAGAACTGATTAGTTTAAGAAGCTTACAACCTCTGGTCTCTGCATAATGGGCGAGAGTATTGAACTCTCAGCCCTTAGATTAATCCAATGTTCAATCTTTAGCTGTAGAGGATAAATATACTTGATTGAGAGGATACAGATTAAAAATTTGGATTAAAATGATTCTAAATGATTGATTTAGTTTTTTATTATTCATCATTGTTTAAAAAACATCGGACTTACAAGACCTAGTTTTTTTTCTTTCTTTCCAGTATGGTCAACAAACATTTGATCTTGCCGGCATGCCATTTGTTTCACAAGCTACAAGAGAGCCAAGCAGAGGTTCTTCACCAGAATGGTTACATATGCAGGTAGGTGGTGGTTTCGAAAGAACGACGTAGGGTACGAGATTACTTCATCGTGTAATAATAAAATGCATAAACGAGCAGTATTCCATTTCATCCTTCAAATGCTCCTATATTATAAAACAAAAATGATATACTTAAGGTGTTAAAGTCCAATGGACACTTCTTCATTCCCATTTTCTACACAAAGGTATGGAGCTGTTACTGTTTTCAACAGGCTGCTTCAGTTTGTGGTTAAGCTTTGAAAATGAATTCATTTACTCAATATTGTGTACTATAGTGGACTTTCAGGGTTTTTTTTTTTTCGGTTGGTATTTAACGTGACTCTTAAAGTAATCATTCTTGTATAAGAATGCTGCTTGTCTTGAATACATAATGCTTACATTTTGTGTAGTAGTCTCAATATTCGTGTTTGTTCGTGTAGCAAGGTTCAATAAATAAAGCTAATGCAGTTTTTCAAAATTATTTTCTGGCTTTTAGTCACTATTATTGCTTAAGAAATTTTTACCATTATTGCATCTATTTTTTAACATCGACATTAAATTCTACCATTTGCAAAAATATAACTCAATGGAGACAATTTTTACTCTACTGTGCCCTAAGTTATTCAATCCACCCTCATTCATTCAGTAACCAGGGAACTCAATCACACTTCTCTCGGCAATTTTTCAGTTAAAAGTTTTTTATTAAAAAAAAAAGGAAATATAGAACATAGATATCAGAAGTTTCTTTGGAAAGTTAGGAAAAGTTAATTAATCACGTACATTGAAAGTGTATTTAAAGATTTATAAAAGACTTGCTATCTTTTTAAGTGTAGGTGTGTTATTTGAACCATTTGGTTGACAACTTATTGAACAACCATAGATTTACAAAGAAACAGTATGTATTGACACGAAAACCAAATCAATACAGAGATAAAATAAAAACATAATTTAAGTATGAGAAATAAAGTTATCACAAAATTGTTGTATAAATATTATTTCTCTTTTAAGTGAATCCGATTGTCTCATTTTTGCATTCAAAATTACTCTTGTGTAAAGATTATTCTAAAATCGGCTCTTTAAATTTGACAAGACATATTTTTTAAAATAAAATCTAATTGCATTAACAATTGTACAACAAGAGATGCTTCAATCAAACACATATATTAAACAAAATATTGGACAAGACACATAGTGTTTAAGTTGCTCTGCGGAAAAAAAAGTTGCTCTGCGAAATCAATTCAAGCAGCACTTTCATTTGTTACTATTGGAAACATTTATTGTTCTCAAGTAACAAAATTCAGGGTTTGTATTCGTAGTCTTCTGATGAGTTTTAGCTACTCATCACAATTTTTATTAAAAGAAAAGAAGCGTGTCTGATCACAAATAGTCAAATTAACTGTGTAGCTTGTGGTTACTTGATAGTTGATACTACATGGAAACTTTCAAGTGCAAAATGCAGCACATCAAGTTGGTTGTGAGAGGAAGATGAGAGAAAACAATTGAGAAGAAGTATTCATCGATGATTATCAAAATTGTTAGTAAATAAATCTGCAAGTTTACAGGATGAAGGAGAACTAGAAGGAAGTTGGTGAAATCACTTTGGATCTCCTCTCTAAGGGTCAGTTTGCCATAGATTAAAAAAAAGTGATTTTTACTTTATTTTTATCAGAATTTACTCAAAAATCGTAGAACCTATTTTGACCTCATTTGTTATAAATTAAAAGAGTAGTTTTGATATTCATTGTTAGAGATTTAACATGATAAAGAATACATATTTGTTTAAAAAAGTATCTTTCGAAAATGATTTTTATGAGAAACGACTTAAAAATTATTATCTAAACAAAGTTATATACTAAAATGATAAAATACTCAAAATGGCTTTTTAAGAGAAGCTATTTCTTTTTTTTTTTGGTCAGATTAAGAGAAGCTATTTAATGCTAAAAAAAAATAAAAGAGAGGTTATTTAAATCAATTTATCATTTGAAGTTTTCTTTAAAAAGTGACTTATGGTTTACCTTTCATGTTTTTCGACTAATCACACTCCTCTGTGTGTGTGCGCGCATTGGTGAAAACACATTTGTTTCGTATTGCTGGTCGGTGGTCCAAGCTCTAATGGATGATACCGGTGGGAACTTGTTTGTTGGATTTATGAAGTCCTGTACTGAATTATTATGTAAAATTATTGGTTGTGAGTACTAGAAAGTGTGAATTTTGAAGATCAAATCCAATTGCCTCTTAGTTTTGTGAATGTTTCCATGTTTAAGAATGCATGTTTAACACATCATGG
>Ga0228710_1002192_pt1 | contig 30547 bp, 14 predicted proteins | sample MedpolnodulmetaG_FD_177995 | JGI IMG/M metagenome (GOLD analysis project Ga0228710, IMG submission 177995) | Root nodule microbial communities from Medicago polymorpha collected in Santa Monica, California, United States - pink nodules | ecosystem: Host-associated > Plants > Roots > Nodule...
AACGGGGGAAAAGAAAAAAAAAAAAAAACGTTCAATCACGTCAACCTGTAACGGACTGACACGTGTCAGACAAAGGCTCATTCTCGCCATTTGAAACGGCGGGAATGGGAAAACGACAAAAAAAAAGAAAAACCCCAAAAATGAAAGTGGGTCATTTTGAAATTTGTTTTTCAAAGGGGGTCAGACTTGAAAATATTTTTGGCAGTAGGTCAGAAAAAAAAATTCAATAATGGAAGTATGGGCGATCTTAGATTGTCATTTCACATACAAAAGTCTTTTATGGAAATTAGAGTACTAGAAACACGGAAACAAAAATCCTAGGCAGCTGGACAAGTCAAGAATCAATGTTCAAAAATACTATATTTAATAAAAGATTAAATATGTTTTTGGTTCATACAATATACAAACTTTTCGTTTTAATCCTTCTAAAAATTTCCTTCGACTTTTAGTTCCTATAAAAGTTTTATATAAAAAAAGTCTAAATAAAAATTATATTATTTTTAATAAATGAAATATTATAACAATCATTATGATGTAATTTATATATCTTGATGAATTGAAGGTATAATTTATCTCTTTGAATGATAAGGAGCTCAAGACTTTTAAATATAAATGACTAACTTGAATTGAAAAGAAAAAAAGAAGAATGTTTAACAAGATAAACAAGTCTCTATGGTTTTGTAAAATCGATGTTAAGTTTTTTTTTTTCATATGAAAAAAATTTAGAGTGTTAGAAAGTTAGATCGGTCTAAAGATAGAAAAGACCTTCTAACACAAAATCATTTATAAAAGAATTCACATTTCTCTAAAGAGATCAGTGAGACTCAAACTTACAAGTGTATAAAAAGACAAAAAATCATGATTTTCTTCTCTCTCACTTACAAGGATTTTTTGTCCTTTTGTACACTTGTGACATTGTGATTGATTAATGTCACATGACATTGGCACCCTAATGTCACTCAAGTGTTATCCATAACCAAGCCCTTGAAGTTATTTCTTTCTGCCTACATTTCTCAAAACCCTCATGTTTACTCAAAGTTTAAAATCCAAACGTGCAAAAACATTATTTTTACACATTTGATCTCTGCTGTTAGTCTGTTTGTACAACACATTAGCCGATCCTAGCATAAACCTAATATATGTGATCTACCTTTAACAATGCATGATCCACGTTGTAAATTATAGAATTATTAATCAATATAGAAAATAGTTTTGATAAATATAGGAACCGAACGTGGCAAGATATTAGTGGATAGTGAGAGATAACAAAGCTTACAGGAGATTACAAGAAACTTCCTGTCTCTCACACAACAACAAATAAGGATGACAATGCATAATAAACTATTGTCTTCATGGTATGTACAATCAAACAAAAAAAGTCTAGCGTATTCTTTTTAACATATCCTTTTTTTGAGGAAAACATATCCTTTTCTATTTGATGAATTTTATTAGTCTAATCATCAAATTTAAGTAGAATCATCTCAAATAAAAAAAAAAATTAAGTAGAAAAATAAAGTATTTGTTTCATTTGATTTGACTGTTTAGTGTTTTGAACTTTTGACTAGCACCTAAACTTAGTAATTAGATTTTAAAAAACTAGTATAAGCATCCAACAACATCTATTATAACCTCGTGTGCCACTTTCAGTTGGTGCATGCTATATTTTTTTTGAGTTTTTCATGAGTAAAAGATCCCGTCAATATTCGCATGCTTAAACAACTAACTTCAAGCCAGGTTGGTGCTACTGCGTGCTGTATATTAACATGAATCAGACTAAAATCTAGAATAAGATAATATAAACATGGTAAAAGATAATCCAATCAAACAAAAAACAAGTTTGAACGAGTATTACATTGATGGAAATGTCTCATGACTTAGGTGTTACATTGTTTTTTCTAATATGCTCAATATGAACCAGCATCCACTCCGACATTTACTATATATATTATCAACATTGTCCTCCAATAGTCATTTCCTCTTGGTCAAGCTTATAATAGCTTTTTCTGAAACAAGCTCTCAACAAAAACACCAATTATCATGACTTCAGTCGACTACAAGAGTCGAATATAATAAAAAAAAAACTAGTCCATTAGACATAAAAATCTTGCAGCTCAAAATCCATATCAAACTTTTTATTTATTCAATGTGAGATTCAATCAAGAGTCTATGTTAATCAAAAATAATATTTTGAAGGAATTTTAATCATAAATCTTGTTGCAGCTATATCTATTGTGTACAACTTAAAAAAAAATAAAATTGTTTAACATGTGCTCCACATGTTAAAGTAATTAAAGTAGCAACTATTTATTGAAAACAACAATTATTTATTAAAAATTTATATATTTAATAGAAAATACAAAAGTTATAATTTGAATGAGCATTTTTATAATAAACTTTGCATTGATATTTATAAATGTATACTAACTAATAAACCTACGCACAAGATCACGACTAACACTAATAATATAGATAACTATCTCATGACATAGTGATTGTCTAAAATTGAATTGTTGAGGGTAACTAATTCTTAGTTAACGACCATCACTTAACCATATTTTCCACGTCCCTAATTTTATAAAGTGAATGTTTATCTACTTTTTCTCTCATAAACCAACATTGATATCGGTACCAACTTCATTTCTCTCTTTATAACCACTTCTCACTTCATCCCAAATAATCCAAAAAGTAGTTATAACATATTTTGACTTGATCAACTCTACATCATAGTTTCTTTGTCACTTGTTCAACCATACTATGAACCAACTAACCATGATAACAACCTTCAAATCTATCTTGGTTTGATAGTTATGTTCAATTTTCATCACATGTTAGTAAATAGTTAATCGTTGATTCTCTATCAAATTATTGTGATTCAATTGACAAACAAAAGACTTCAATTTCAATCAAATAACTAATACATGATTTGATCAATTATTTTTTACATAAACAATTACTACTTTTATAAATTTAATCCCTTAGTAGCTTGTGTTGAGTAAGAAAAAATGGATGGAATAGCAAAGGAGTAAGTAAGGAGAATGAGAAAGCGCGTGAGAATGACAAGAACAAGAACAAGAACAGTAGAGAAAAGTGGAGCCCATCACCCATGTGCCTTCTTCCTGTCTCCACCAGCTCCTGCCGCTCAATCATTAGACTTCTGTTCCCTCTTTCTCTATCACTCACTCACTCACTCAACTCTCTAACCCAACCCTTCCGAACAAACTTTAATTCCTTCATCAACTACTACCTTACTTACTCTTCATACCCTCTAAACTACTAATTAAACCACCCCTCTTCTCTATTCCATCAAAACTATGTCTAACCCCGACGGAACAACCACCACGAACGGTTCAATCATTGACCCAAACCGTCAACAATTAGCCGTCAAAAAACCGCCGGCAAAAGACCGTCACAGTAAAGTCGACGGCCGTGGCCGCCGTATTCGTATGCCAATCATATGCGCCGCACGTGTCTTCCAGCTCACACGCGAATTAGGTCACAAATCCGACGGTCAAACCATCGAATGGCTTCTCCGTCAAGCTGAACCCTCCATCATCGCCGCCACCGGCACCGGTACTACTCCAGCCAGTTTCTCTTCTCTCTCCGTTTCACTTCGTGGCTCTAATAACTCTCTCCCTTCTCCTTCCTCCACATCACTCGACCACAAACCGCTTCTCTCTCCTACGCCTTTCATTCTCGGTAAACGTATTCGCACTGATGATGATTCTTCTTCCTCCTCCGCTAAAGATGATTCTCTTTCTGTTGGTTCTCTTTCTACACCGGCGGCTCTTTGGGCTTTACCTGCACGGCCTGATTTTGGACAAATTTGGAGCTTTGCTGCTGCCGCCGCTGGAGCTCCTCCGCCGGAAATGATGGTTCAGTCTTTGTCTCAGCAGCAACAACAGGTTCAAGCTAATTTCTTCGCTCACCATCATCAGCAACAGCAGCAGCAACACCATCAACAAGCTATGGGTGAAGCTTCAGCTGCTAGAGTTGGGAACTATCTTCCTGGTCATCTCAATTTGCTTGCTTCTTTGTCTGGTGGACATGGAAATTCTGGTCGGAGAGATGATGAACATCATTGAATGTGTTTGTTTGTGAGTTAGTTTTTTTGTGGTTGGGTCGCAATGAAGATGGTTTTTTCTTGGTATATAGTATAATTATTCTGTGTTATTATGGATGTTGTTTTCATGTGTGTGAAAAGTAGAACATTTTAGGGTTTAGGTTTTTTTGTTCCTTTGATTTTGAATGGAGAAGTCCATTGATCAAGGAATTCAATTAGGGATTTTACTTCCTTCTGGGTTGGAAGATTGATTCATTAGGCTTCTTTTTGTTTTAGATGTTCAAATTTGTTTTAATTAGATTATGGGGTTTTGCAGAAGGAGAGAAAAAAGTATGATATTTATTTATGTGATAGTGGTGATAAATTGGATTGAGGCTGGAATAGGTTTTCAGAACCTTGATCATTGTGCAACAAGTGCAGTGGAAATTCGTTTTGATTGTTGTTGAGTTGAAAGCTCTCCAAGTTTGGATGGTGATGGATTGATGAATTAATTGCTTCTGTTTCACTTTCTTAGTGGAGTTTTCAGTTATACTGATAGGTTATTGTTGCAGTTGAAGAAGTAATTAACTGCTTGAAAGCTTGTTGTTTCTGAGCTAAGAAAGTCAATTCAATTGTTGTGTTTCTCAAGTTCAATTGCATTCCCAATTTGTTGGATTGGATTGGAGTACCCTATTTTTCAAACATTATACTTATATCTTGGTCTTGGCTGCATTGTTTGAGATTAAGAGAAATTGGGGTCCATTTAAACTGGCAAATGCATGTTTTGATTTTGACACAGCTGCTGTTGGTGAGTGGTGACTGGTGAGTCATGATCTGTTTCTTTCTCCATTTTCAACTTTCATGCTCCTTGTTGGGTTATTATTAGATGTTGTTTTGGAGGTGATTGGTGTGTCAAAGATAAATGTTCAACTTATGACCTTTGTTTTTAGAATTTTATTTATATTCAATTCTTAGTCATTTCATAGATTGATCAGCGTGAGAATAATGTTTTCTTGCATTGCATGTAAGTGGATTGTTTTGGGGTGCAGTGATGTGAATAAAAACCCATCTGTTTCTTTCTTTATTTTATCTCATATTATGTCATTTTGTTTTGTCTTTAATACTGCTAGTATTTTTTTTATGTAGAGTTATTTATCTTTTGTGATTGTGACCTGGCTATATTATGGTTCATTTGGTTGTTTTTCAACCTCCACGTCCACACTACCGTGTTTGATTTGGTTGGAGGAGTATCTTGAGTTTTCTGGCAGTTTGTCATTTCCATGGTATTCCCTCTGGGAACTTGTCCTCTGGTTAGCTATTTCAGTATTTAAGGTAAGATAAGGTTAGGTGCATGTTGTATTCAAGTCTTAAATATACTAAAACAATAAAGATCTTACACATAGTACATGGTATAGTTACTATTTTTGATGTTTTCACCTTGGGTTAAAACTTGAAACAAATTTATTTTGGTGCATTTGATTCAGCAGTATGTCTGTGGTTGATACTGATACAAAAATTCAATTTTGACTGGTTTATTGTAACTCAATAATGGCACATTTAAACGGGTTGTTATGGCCTTGACTTTTAAGGCCACACATATACCCTTTGAGAACTACCATGTGCACCTTCTCCCTGGCTTTCCCAATGCCATGCATTTCATCATTTTCCTCACAAAAAAAAACATACAAAGACACTGTTGGTGTGAGAAAGGGATCGGTCCATTAAATGGATGGCATCTTTAAGTCATAAATTAAAATTCATCTGTTAAACACCTGGCATCTTAGAGGCATATAGTATTAATTTAAACAACATACTAGAAGGTAGGTTGGTTAGGTTGATGGCATCCTGTTAACTAGACATTTTAGTGGAAGTTTGAATAGGCGTTCAGTTTGTTAAATTCATTGTGAGCCAATGTGGTTTTGCAAAATCTATACTTTGAAGCTTAAAAAATTACGGTATCATTGTGATTTTGCCAAATTCACGGCAATTTCAAACATGCACTTATTTGCCCTAAATTAATGGTACTGCATTCAACTCTACATGGCTAAGTAGTTGTAAGTATAATCAATTATTTGGGTAGGGGAGCTATTGAGAAAACGAATTATTGGTGTGTTTGATATTTGGTTGTTACATCGCTCTGGCAATGTGAATATGTTCAAAATGGATTGGTGTTGCTATCTGAGTAGATAAGAATTTCTGGATAGCCTGAGATATGGAAACTGGAGGAGGTTAAGTATTCCAACTCATCATTTTTGTTTATTTTTGTATTTTTGTGTAAGGATCGTTGGTGGGGTTTTCAAATTAAGTGATGCCAACATGTTTTCTTAATTATTGCTAAACAGAAGAGTCAGCTACCAATAATTGTTGGGTCCCTTCATGGAGTTACATGTCGTGGTGAAACAAGTTGTGTTAAATTCCATGTATGATGGACGTTTTGAACTTACTTGGGAACTGTTTCTGGACCTACGTTACTTTTCACAAGACCCTTGCATTCGGGGTGATATAACCATGTAATTGGAAATTGCTCTTGAGCCCTTATTGTTTGCTCAAAATCCACTTATTTTATCGGAACATATTTAATTGTCCGATGACACAAACCTATTGGAAGATACACGTTCCAATCTAATTTTTTCCATTGAAAGCTATCTTCTGATCGGTATTTTTTCAGTGGTTGAGCAGCCTCTGGGTTAGAGCAATATCGCACATAAATTTGCAACAATATATGATTGTGGGCTGTATCCAGTCCGATCTGCGTTTGTTCGGTTTGGTCTACCATAGGATTTCTGTGAGTTTGATACCATATTTATTTTACGCAATTATGATAATCATGTTAAAACTTTCGTAAGCTGCTTGAATCTCCTATAACTAATCTGTTCCTAAACATTTTAAAGTAGGTTTTTTTTATCAAGCTCTAAAAGTAGTTACCATCATAACTACTAGCAAAATATTCGTACACTCGCACCGATTAACTGGTTTGTAATAAATATATAAATTCAGAATTATAATATAAGCAAACATGTTTTTTTGTAATTTTTTCTTATCAGTAGAATAGAAACCAAACATAGAATTTAAGAAAATAAATAACGATATAAAAAGGGTTTTTTTAACCGGTGCCCCGGGGCACTGGTTATGGTATCTAAAAAAAGAAAAATTAAATAAAAAAAAGACACTTTTTTTGAAAGTCTTGATTACGCAATTTTCAATGCAAAAGTTTCTACATTTGCTTCCTTAGCCGGTGCTTTAGGGCACTGGTTAACATTTTTCAAAGAAAAAACATCAGCAAGTTTATTGAAATTGAAAATAATGAAAACAGTAAAACACCACAACATTGGTACGTCAAGTATGATATATTGCCTACAAAGACAATTTAGTAACTGAAACCAAGTTGCTTGATCTAAAACCGTTAAAAGTGAACACCATATCCTATCTTCAGCCTTGAAATTATTGCTAGCACATAATTTGTTCCAGCCTTGATCACTTTTAGTTGTAATTTTTGCCCCATCTCTTTGCAAGACCAAGCAATTGATTTGTACAGCTTTAGAATCAGTGGGTATAAGACTTTCATAATTGTTATGTCTTACGTGGTCCTTTTGAGGCGTTTCTTAAAAAAGATTAAATTATTTTTTCTCTCCTTAAATGTAAAAAATAACTCATTCAAATTGACATCAGAGAGAATTGAATGTGAGATGTGGAACAGAAACACATTCTAAGATCTCAAGTAATATCATGTGTGTTTTTTTTTAAATACACTTGATATCAAGTTAAACACCAGTCTTCCTCATTTTGATTTATGTTCTAAATGGACTTGTATATAAAAAACACATAATAATCGTAGTTGTAACCTTGAAATAAAATAAAAAATTCATTGTATGTTTGTTAGAAACAAATTAAAACTCACTCTGAAGTCCTTCAAAAAAAAAACTCACTCTGAAGTTTCCCCCACTAACATAGTAGTAAGTAACATTTGTTCATTATATGTATTACTGGAAAATTATCGTTTTTTTTAAGAATGGAAAATTATTAGTGTTGTTATATTTCTTATTCATTTTACATTTTAAAACCAAAGAAAAATAGTTCTTCGTTTTAATTAAGTTAATACTTAACTAGAAAAAAACTTGAGCAATAACAATCATTATGTAAAGACTTTTAACAAGTCACGCTTATTCAATTCAAGGGTTTTTACGGACTAGAAAAGTAGAGGCACATGTTGAAAAATTTAGGTCTAAATAAAACAGATTTTATAAAACATGTTCAATCATTATGAATCAATAGCAGAATCAAAAAAACTTTGAACATGATTATGATCGGATTTATGACATGTTTGATTTATCAAGAATATCAATAATTAGGTATTAAAAATTAAAAATGCCTAGGTGAAGCTTTGATGACAACTCTTTCAACAACAACGATAAAGAGAGAGCGGGTGACCCCCTAATTTTGAAATTTTATTTAGCAAGGTAGTACTTAAAGTGCAAGATCCGAGGGAAGAAATTTGTGTTCCAGAAGATGGTAAATGTCCTTCACTTCTTGTGCAACACAAGACATTACTCCCTTTGATGCCATAAAAGAAAAGTTGAGGCACAAGCGGTAAAAAATGTAATTACATTTTCGGTCGCTTATTGTATCTTTTATAGAATTTTGCTCTCCAAATTTTAAATTTCGTAATTTTGGTTTTCCTGGATTATAAATTTACGAAATTAAATCCACCATCCAAAAATTTGATGATGTGGTGAGTCTTTAGATGAAACGATAACATGTTCATCCTGTATGTGGAGGCTATATTACTTTTATAAGGAATGCTAATAAGACACGTTCTAACATTCTTTTCAACACACTCTTATTGATTGGTTAAAATTCACATGTGATCCACCAAATTTACATGGGTCCCATATAAATTTGGTGGATCACATGTGAATTTTAACTAATTAAATAGAGTGTATTGAAAAAAGTATGTTAGAATGTGTGTTGTTAGCATTTCTCTACTTTTATACTGAAATTAAATAGTTTTTTTAAGGAAAAATTAAATAGTTTTAATTAGCATAAATATTTACTAAATACCCTCCCGTAACTTGTATTGCACGACTTTGTGATGATGTTGTGGTGTCTGGAAAACGCGAAATCGAAAGGTATGGGAGGGTGGCGAGAACCAACCACTCTTGGTGCAGCTAACAAGGGATGTGCTATAACTATTACAATGGCAAAGTGTGCACAAAGTATCAGGTTCAGACTCAGGTGTTGTTGATAGCAAAAATCGATGGCTACCATCATTAGATGGAGAGGTAAAATACAATGTGTGACAATCTTTAACAAGCAACAAATATTCACAATTTGCATGTATCTTTGTAACTTCAATGGTCATTTTGTTGAAGCAATGTCAAGTTGGTATGACGGTGTTCCTCTAGTAAAGATAGTGGAAGAATTGGGATTTAAGAGAAACTATTATTTGGTTTGGTAAGATGGAAATATCAAGAATGTCAATTGAATTAGACTCTAAGGTAGTTGAAGACAAGTAGACGACAATGTTGATAGCTCTATCTTCAATCCTAAATTTGACCACCCTTCAAAAAAATTTTTTTGCTAAATTTGACAACATTATGGTTGCTTGTAGATGAGTAGATCACTATTAAAACTTTAAAATACTTTTCGAAAATTTTATGGCTTATGATCTAGTTATTGGGTGTCAAAATTGTACATTAGTCATCTATTTTGATTCGATCCCAAAAACTCTTGGAGAATCACAACTCCAACACATCATTTTTAAACACATCTAATAAAACTACTACATATGTGTTACTTATAAGACATTTTTGAGTTTTTTCTTTGTTCATTTTTATAAAACTTCTTTAGCCAACTTCTTTCTAATTTGAAATGCATTAATTTTTCTTTACATCTACTTCAATCAACTTTCTTTAAGTTACATACTATTTTTATATAATGTTGTAATAAATACTGTATGAAAATATTAATTAATTCTCTCCCCTAAATGATAGACTTGTAAAAGAATAATGATTGTCAACAAAACAACAATCAACTTTCTTAATTCTTATATTTTTTGTCAAATACATCTTTTGGTCTTTTAAGTTTGACAAAAGTATCGAATCTGTCCTTTAAGTTGTTTAAGTGCATTAAATTAACAACTTAAAGAATTTATTTAAAACTTAAAGATCTATATAAAATTTAAAAAACTTAGAGGACCAACTGGGTATTTTTATGAAAATTAAAGAACAGAAAAATATATTTGCCTTTCTTTTTTGGAGTAATGGTCATTTTGGTCTCTGATGTGTAATGAATAATCACAATAGCCTCTCAATATATAAAAATTTTAAAATAGTCCCTAATTGTGCAATTCGTTAATCAAAATAGTCTATTATTTTAAAATGTTTTATTAATATTGTCATATTAATTTTTCAATATAGTTGCTTATTCTCATTTAAGTTCTTTATATAAGAAGAATTATTGTGAGCCCTCATGTATTATTTTAGATTCATGTACTATTTTAATTAACAAAAAAATGTATAACCAAATATTATTATGAGTTGTGACAGCTCATATAAACATTGAATATCAAAGTCGACCCAGATCCTGTTACACATGATTATTGTTATTACAAAATCTAAAAATCAAAATAAGTTTGATCCACTTTCCAATTCCCACAATCCATTCTCTCACCGGCACCGCCTTTAATTTTTTGTTGCTGCTTTGTTCAATGGCTACCGCTGAAATTCCACAGGATGGATTGAAGAAACTGGAGTATCTTTCACTTGTATCCAAGGTATGTACCGAGTTAGAATCTCACACCGGCACTGGTGACAAGGTTCTCGCTGAGTTCATCACCGAGTTAGGTCATTCCTCTGACTCGGTTGAGGAATTCGACGCTATACTCAAAGAAAACGGTGCTGAGATGCCGGATTACTTTGTCCGAACTCTTCTCACCATTATCCACGCCATTCTTCCTCCTAAACCTAAAAAAGAGAAAGATAACCAGAACGTGAAGAGTTCCACCTCCAATACTAAGTTCAAGGCTCTTGCAATTTCAGATGATAAGGATCGTGCTAAGGAGCTTCGAGAAGAGATCGAAATCGAAGCTAGAGAAAAACAAAAACAAATGGAACCACCAATAGACAGGTATGAAGATGATGATTGTGGTTACAGAGTTAGAGATAGGGATAGAAGAGATAGACGCAGAGATAGGTATGAAGAAGATGATAAAAGAGATTATAGAAGAGGAAATGATAGAGACAGAGATAGACGCGATAAAAGGGGGGATGGTAGAGGCAGAGACAGAGATAGGCACGATAAAAGGGGGGATGATAGAGGCAGAGATAGAGATAGGGATCCATATGAGAGGCGGAGGAGAGACGAGTATGAAGATGGAAGGGAGGAGACGGATGGTGATCAGAAAGAGAGGAGAGAAAGAGATTCGAGGCGTGGTGGTGATTCAGGTGAGCCCGAATTGTATATGGTTTATAAAGGAAGAATTTCTAGGGTGATGGATACTGGGTGTTTTGTTCAGTTGGATGCTTTTAGAGGAAAGGAGGGTTTGGTTCATGTTTCTCAGATGGCTACTAGGAAGATTGTTAATGCTAAAGAGGTTGTTAAAAGGGACCAACAGGTTTATGTGAAGGTTATTTCTGTTTCTGGTTCCAAGTTGAGTCTTTCCATGAGGGATGTTGATCAGCATACCGGTAAGGATCTTCTTCCGTTGAAGAAGAGCTCAGAGGAGGAGGAGGAGTCGTTTCGGACGAATCCACAGGACTCGAAGAATGGGCCAGTGGTTAGGACAGGGCTTTCTGGGATCAGGATTGTGGAGGAGGATGACACTGTTTCTTCGCGCAGGCCGTTGAAGAGAATGAGCTCTCCTGAGAGATGGGAAGCACAACAGTTGATTGCTTCTGGGGTTTTGAGTGTTTCGGAGTATCCAACTTATGATGATGAGGAAGATGGAGTGATGTACCAAGAAGAAGGTGCTGAGGAAGAGCTTGAGATTGAGATGAATGAGGATGAACCCGCCTTCTTGCAAGGGCAGAGCAGATACTCAATGGATATGTCTCCTGTTAAGATCTTCAAGAATCCAGAAGGTTCTCTGGGTCGTGCTGCTGCGCTCCAGTCCGCGCTTATAAAGGAGCGAAGAGAAGTAAGAGAACAGCAGCAACGTACCATGCTTGATTCAATTCCAAAGGATCTCAATCGTCCTTGGGAAGACCCTATGCCAGAGTCAGGTGAAAGGCATCTTGCCCAAGAGTTGAGGGGTGTTGGCTTATCAGCCTATGATATGCCAGAATGGAAGAAGGAGGCCTATGGGAAAACCATTACTTTTGGGCAAAGGTCAAAGCTTTCTCTTCAGGAACAGAGGCAGAGTTTGCCAATTTACAAGCTAAAAAAAGAATTGGTTCAGGCTGTCCATGATAATCAGGTATTGGTTGTGATTGGTGAAACCGGTTCGGGTAAGACTACTCAGGTCACACAGTATCTTGCTGAAGTGGGTTACACCACCAGAGGTAAAATTGGATGTACTCAACCCCGTAGGGTGGCTGCAATGTCAGTTGCAAAGAGAGTTGCAGAAGAGTTTGGGTGTAGATTAGGAGAGGAAGTTGGTTATGCCATTCGGTTTGAGGATTGCACTGGACCTGATACCGTAATCAAGTACATGACTGACGGTATGCTTCTTAGGGAAATATTGGTTGATGAGAATCTGTCACAGTATTCTGTTATAATGCTTGATGAAGCCCATGAGAGAACAATTTATACGGATGTTCTTTTCGGACTGCTGAAGCAGCTGGTGAAGCGTAGACCTGAGTTGCGATTGATTGTCACGTCTGCTACTCTTGATGCTGAAAAATTTTCAGGATATTTCTTTAACTGTAACATCTTCACCATTCCTGGGAGAACTTTTCCTGTGGAGATACTTTATGCTAAACAGCCAGAAAGCGATTACTTGGATGCATCTTTGATCACTGTCCTACAGATCCACTTAACAGAACCTGAAGGAGACATTCTTCTCTTCTTAACTGGTCAAGAGGAGATTGATTTTGCTTGCCAGTCTCTCCATGAGAGAATGAAGGGATTGGGTAAGAATGTCCCTGAGCTGATAATTTTACCTGTTTATAGTGCCCTTCCTAGTGAAATGCAATCTAGGATATTTGATCCTGCTCCTCCTGGGAAAAGGAAAGTGGTTGTGGCAACAAACATTGCTGAGGCTTCTTTGACTATCGATGGGATATTTTATGTTATTGATCCGGGGTTTGCTAAGCAAAATGTTTATAACCCGAAGCAAGGTCTTGATTCCTTGGTGATTACTCCGATATCACAAGCGTCTGCCAAACAAAGAGCTGGGCGTGCGGGGCGTACCGGACCTGGAAAGTGTTATCGTCTCTATACTGAGAGTGCATATAGGAATGAGATGTCCCCTACTGCAATTCCAGAGATTCAAAGGATAAATCTGGGCATGACTACTCTTAGCATGAAAGCTATGGGCATAAATGATCTTCTGTCATTTGATTTTTTGGATCCACCATCACCCCAAGCACTTATTTCCGCCATGGAGCAGCTTTACAGTCTTGGAGCATTGGATGACGAGGGTCTTCTAACCAAATTGGGTAGGAAAATGGCTGAATTTCCGATGGATCCGCCACTGTCCAAGATGCTGCTTGCCAGTGTAGACCTTGGATGCAGTGATGAGATTTTGACCATAATTGCCATGATCCAGACTGGCAATATTTTTTACAGGCCCAGGGAGAAACAAGCCCAAGCAGATCAGAAGAAGGCTAGGTTTTTCCAGGCAGAGGGTGACCATCTTACACTACTTGCTGTTTATGAATCCTGGAAAAGTAAAAACTTTTCTGGACCCTGGTGTTTTGAGAACTTTGTTCAATCTCGATCGTTGAGAAGAGCCCAGGATGTTAGGAAACAACTTCTCTCCATCATGGATAAGTAAGATATCTATCTATCTATCTATCTATTTATATATCTTTTGAAAATTTGCTTGCTTTGGTTTCTTTGTTTTGTACTCTTCATTTGTTTTTTTAGTTCAATACATTAATGGGAAACCTTGTCCCACAGAACTCCAACAGAACTCCAGAGTATGGAAAATATGTGGCAAGGGGGAATGGATCCTTTAAAAAAAAATCTCATGTCTCTAATGTGTATTCAATCTTACCATTAAATGGAAAAAGGCGAGATGGGTTATTAATATAAAAATTGAGAGTAAAAAAATTTAAGGGTGAGATTGAATAGAGAAAATAAATTGACAGAATCCATTCCCGTGTGAAGAAGTTTTAGTCCTAGGTAATTTTTATAACATGATAATAAAAAAAACATGTGAAATTTGCCTCTTGAAAGGAAAAGATTAGAGTTCTACTGTGGTGGAATGGATTGTGTCAAAATGTATAAAATAAATATTAGAGTTCTACTACCTATGATATGTGGCCATGATAATTTTTTAGATTGTCAATCGTTTCAAGTTGTGCCCAGCCTCAACCTGAAACTGAAAGACAGCGAATGTTGGTCCTTTTTTTCCCGGGCAGAGGGGCTATTCAGGAATAATTTAATGTATTTATGCATTTATCTTTTCTGTTAGAGTAGCTAGTCTGAAGAGCACATGTCTCCCCTTGTGTTTTTTTAGGTCTCTAAAGTTTAGATGTAGTTGGAACCTCTAGAATTACGGTCTCGCTTCATACATGCATTATAACAGATTAAGTTCTCTACATAATTTAGAATACAATTACAGATTCATTTCTAGATTTTCCAATTTATCTCAAATGTTATATCATAATTTTCCCGTGCTCGCTCCCTTTCTTTTGGTTTTTATTTGATCATTAAATTTAGCACACACTGTGAGTCTTACTCCCAAAGTATCGTAATGCATGTTTCAAAATTTGTTGTAATAAGTTAATTGAAACATGGTCAAAATTACAACTAACAAGGGCGTCTTATTGTAGATAAACTCAAATAAGCTCCTCCAAGGGGACCTTATCATATATGCTGATACACTTGTTTGTAACTCTAGTTTCTTTGTGTCTAAATAAGATGAGAGTAACTATTTAATAGTTAGATTTGTGCCTGTACATGTATAAGACTAGGTGTAGTGCAAGAGATACTAAGGTGATATAGTCAATCAACTGTGCATTTTTTAATCTAATTCAGTAGTATACAAAATATATTGAAAATAGTGCTTTGTCTTCTGTAACAACATCCAGCATATCACTCGACATCAAAGTCAATATAATTTTATTATTTTGAGCATCCCTTTTCCTCTCAATACCTGAATAGACTAAAACCTAACTTCAACGGTAATTATACCTGGGGTTTTATGCTCAGCTGTACCAGGTCCAACACTGAAATAGAGAGTGTACTGAGGGAATTGAAAAATTTGAGAGATAGTCGTACGGTCACAGACTCGCACCAGTTTTGATCTACTGGAGGAGAGAACCCATTATTGTTTCATGGTTGTGGACCCAACCTGTTTTGTGCAATTTAACCCACATGTTTTCACCCTTGCGTACCCGCCCCAAACTAGCCGTTTCTGCTGTCCAACTAGAATAATAAAAAAAAAAACAGCGTGACAATAAGTTGCACCCTGCACGTATCCGTGCTGTACCTGGTATGTACACGAACTCTGCCATTTTTTGTGTACCGGTGTTCGTTGCTTTAGAGATTATAAGTAGCCTTGTATTTGCAAAGCATTTGCAACATTCTAATTTTATAACTCGAGCCCATGATCTTTTTGTCACAGCAATGACTTCAGCCCTATGTCAAGGCTCCACTTCAGTTCTATATATTTTAGTTTGCTCAATCTTTTTTAGACTCTCGACGATTTTACTGATGCTCTATATTTTTAATGGGGATCCTCTAAAGCGAGTTAAGTGTAACGTGAGAAAATCAAAGGTTTGTTATTGTATCAAACTAATGATTTGTTATGATGTATTTGCAATATCTACTTTAATTTGTTAATTAACGGTTGATACTGACCCATTTCAAATATTATATTCTCTCTCTCTCTCTCTCTCTGTGTGTGTGTGTGTGTGTGTGTGTGTGTGTGTATATATATAATGAAATGGGATATTTCTTCTCCATTATATAAGGTATACCCAAGTATTTTTTACTTTGGGCTTCTCATTGCAATTATTGTAACCAACATTTTGCTGTGATTGTGTGGTTTATAGTTATTATGATGACATTGGTCATGTAAAGTATCATTTATATTAAATTGTACTCTAACTCATCAACATTGATTTTCAGGTACAAATTGGATATCGTGAGTGCTGGAAAAAACTTCTCCAAGATCAGGAAGGCTATCACTGCAGGGTTCTTTTTTCATGCAGCTAGAAAGGACCCCCAGGAAGGTTACAGAACCCTTGTTGAGAATCAGCCTGTATATATTCATCCAAGTTCAGCTTTGTTCCAGAGGCAGCCAGACTGGGTCATATACCACGAGCTTGTAATGACAACTAAGGAATATATGCGCGAGGTAACAGTCATAGACCCCAAATGGCTTGTTGAATTGGCTCCAAGATTCTTCAAAGTGGCAGATCCTACAAAGATGAGTAAACGGAAGCATCAAGAACGTGTTGAACCACTCTATGATAGATACCACGAGCCAAATTCATGGCGTTTGAGTAAACGTCGTGCGTGATATGCTTTCTCAGTTTCTCTTAAAGCAAGGTCCTGGATACATTTTATGTTGGATTTAGTTTTAAATGTAAGTTTTCTCCTATTATTATTAGTTAACTTCAATGGAATTTTGTACATATTTTTGCTGGTTTTGCTTGTAAAACTTAAATTATGATACATAAAGTTGAATCATAATGACTGTTCTGCTGGAGATCAGGATCGTTTTAGCAGTTAAATCTTCTTCTCTAGATTTTTCCAATTACAGTACCAGCAGTAGTTAACAAGTTTTCTACATTTTGCCAATTCTGACTCAAATAATGATATGCATTTTGTTTTCTATGTTTTTTTGAGGACTTTTTTTCTCTCCCCTTAAAGTTAAAGCCATACCAGCTGCATGTTTCTTTGGCTTTCTTCCTTTAATATTGTCTCCTTAAGTGATTCAACATTTTTTTATTAAATTTTATAATGGCCGTTACTTTTTCATTTCTATTTATTCTCATATATGTAGTTGTACTGAATTTGTTTATTCAAACTAGAATAATTGTCATTTGTACTCAATCAGTGTGTTAGTTTTATACAAATGTGGTTATTCTGTTGTGGAGAGTGATTATTCAAATAACACTTATTTTAGTTTAAACCTCAATTTGATATTTTGTCTAGGAAATGAGCTTACCAGTTTTCTCTTAATATTTTTGGTCAAGAAAAATTCATGATGTAATTACAAATGCAGGTTGCATCCAAGAAGAAAAACGTTGCGAATGAAGCTGGGCTTATTTTACAGGCAAAATTGAAGCAATTAGCATCTTCATCCTAGAGTTGGTTATGCTATATGTTGTTGAAACCTTTTATTGAAAGAATTCCATTTTTTTGTTGTGATGCCTCAGAACATTAGTTTGGAACTATTGGAACTGTATTTAGAAAATCTAGTTGACCAATGGCATTCAAGATTTAAAAGGTTACTGTGGAAATAAGCATTGGTCTTTCAATTACACAAGTCTTTAATCAGAGCAGGCAGGCTGTTGAGCACTTCATGCTCTTTATCAGGAGGGATCCTGTGATTGTTGGGCACCACCAATTTTACTCACCATTTTCTTTCTTTTACACGCTCGAAATGCTCTTTATTGGCCTTTACCATATGACATTGTAGGCATTTTGTCATTTCTTCATTTGATGCTAGGCTCGGTAGAAGATAATCGTGTCCTGATGTTTATTTACCCCTCTCCTTTCTCTATCCATTAGAATAGTGTAAGAGGGTGTCCAAGAGGGCTATGATATAAGGGATGCTAATGCCTAGGGTTTAAATGTCTTGGATTTTGTTATAACTGTTTATTTTAATTTTACTGTAGCTTATAGTTATTTTTGAAAAGGAGAGGAGCATCTTATAATACACGAGAACAGGGTGACATGCTCCTAAATTGTATTTTTGTGATACGGAAACTGCATAGTAAACTTTGCATTAATTATGGAAGTCATTCCCATAGAGAAATTTGATTACAAATGTGAGTTTGAGAAAAAATGCAAATGGATTAAAACCATGTTTAGGAATTGTACTATAAAATGATGACTATTGAAGGGTGAATAGAGAAGTCTCTTTGAGAGGTTTTAAGGTCGGGTGTTAAGAGATACAAGGGACATTAATGCCATGCACTCCCTCCATCCTAAATTGTATGTCGTTTTGGGCATTTCACATCTATTAAGAAATGCAATTAAAGATATTATGAGTTGTTTTACAAAACTGTCTTTAATAAATAATATGGGAAAGATAAATGAAAGAATTGAAATAATAGTAATAAATAGTTAAGGTTATAATAGAAAAAATAACATTGATATTGTAAAACGAGATATAATTTAGGACAACTTTTTTTTCTTAAAACGACAAACAATTTAGGACGGATGGAGTAAAATGCAATGGCTATGAGGTCACGGGCAGAAATGAGGCATATAACCAAAGATATAGATAACGAGAAAGTTCAATAAAAAAAACTTTAATTGAGACAGTCTTTGAAAAAATAATACTTAATTGAGAAGTAATATTTTTTAGAAAAAATATCATCTTCCTGAAGTCTCTATCTGTGACACACACAACCCGTCTAATTATACAATAGACACTAACTCATAGTGATGTATCTTAAAATAGATACAAACCTCATTTACCAACTTAACACCGTTTATTAAATCCTTAAACACGACTCTAGTTTTGCAGTTGACACGAACTATCCCCAGGGTCACTTTAAATAGATAAAGACCGCCATTATCAAATTAACACTATTTTTCTAAAACTAAAAACCACTATTTTTATATGGATTAACAGTCGTCTATAGACTAGTTAGGATTTGAGGAGGGTTATGTCATGTGTGGGTGGTGTTGTTCACGGCTTGGGCCGACCCCGGTGAACTTTATTCTCGTGAAAGTATACTTATTAAGAAGAGTAACTTTGCAAAAAAATAAAATAAGAGAATTTTAATAATGTGTGAGAAAAGATGTTCTTTATTCGATATCTATTTATGATATACGTATTTGTGAATATGGTTTTCTTTGTGCAGTATCACATATTATTATCATATATTCATTCTCTGTCATCGTGATCTTAGCTCAGTTGATATGAATAATGCATATATATGCAAGGTCCAGGGTTCGAACCCCGGTCTCCACCAAAATAAGCATATTCATTCTCTTTTAAAATTTAGAAATTAATACATTTTTGCTACCACATAGGGGTGGCAAAAAAATCCGTGCCCGCGGGTATTCGCCCATAAAATCCGTCATGGGCACAGGGCAGGTAGCTAAACGGGTAGCCACGGGTATAATAAACGGGTATTTAACTACCCGTTATTTTATGGACACGGATACGGATTTGATGATACCCGTGCCCGCGGGTATCCGTACCCGTTAATAAATTAAGTAAATTGCTAAAATATCTATGTGTATATATAAAATAACTTCGAATGCATATGAATATTTGGATTTTAGTCCTTTACTGCTTTTATTTGGAGGTTTTTTTTATACTTTTTGGATGTTTATTTGGATGTTGGTTGTTTTTATCCTTTTATTATGGTATGATAAATTTGCTTGGGATTATGTAAGAATCATGATTTTTTTTGGATTATGGTATAAATTATGAAATTTGAATGGAATATGTTATGTATGGATCTTTAAAAGTTGAAGTTTGTAGGTAATTAAAAAAAGTTTTTTTTAAATAAAAAATCCATGAGTACCCGCGAATATCCGTGGGTATCTAAATACCCGTGGATTACCCGTATAGAGATACCCGCACGGATATGGGGACGGGTACGGGTACCATAATTATCCAACGGGGCGGGGACGGATATCATACTACCCGTACCAATGGATACCCATTGACATCCCTACTACCACATAATTTAGAAAGAAATCATGCTCAATAGTCATAAGTGCAACATATTTTATATTTGAAAATATATGGTTAAATTACATCATGGTCCTTTAAGTTTGAGGTTTGTAATAAATTGGTCCTTTAAGTTATTTCGAAAATGTTTACAAGCTTAAATGTGACCAAAATAACTTAAAGGACCAGTCTATTACAAACCTCAAACTTAAATCACTTATGTGTGACCTCAATAACTTAAAATGACCAATCTATTACAAACCTCACATTTAAACGACTCATGGTATAATTTAGCCAAAATATATTTATCAACAAATCTAACATAATTTGTTGGCGGGTGGTTTGTTTGACGGTTGTAAACGTCCATGGAACCCAAATTGATTTCTATACGTTAAAAAATATTAGTGTAATTTTTTTTAATTTTTTAATTTTTCTTCTTATCACTATATATTTTTTAATTAAATAAAAATTTTAAATTTTTCATTTGGAATTAGCTTTTCTATTTTAAGAAATGATTTTGCAATGAATACTTGCTGGAAATAAGAATACACAAATTTTGTTGCACTTTGGTTTTCTTTGCACATGTTATATAGAGAATCATACCAACTAATCAAATTAACGTACATCTCTTTGGAAAGATTTGAAAATATACTATCAATCAAGTTATAATCAATTTGAGAAGAGCCATGTGTGAATGTGCGATAAATAATTCTTATTAATCAAGGTAGTGGTTATGTTATCCAATAATAACATGTTTGATTTTTTTTTTCTTATCACCATATATTTTTTAATTAAATAAAACATCTTAAATTTTTCATTTGGAATTAGCTTTTCTATTTTAAGAAATGATTTTGCAATGAATACTTGCTGGAATAAGAATACACAAATTTTGTTTCACTTTGGTTTTTTTGCACATGTTATATAGAGTATCTTACCAACTAATCAAATTAACGTACGTCTCTTTAGAAAGATTTGAAAATATATTATCAATCAAGTTATACTCAATTTGGAGAAGAGCCATGTGGAAACGTGCGATAAGTAATTCTTATTAATCAAGGTAGTGGTTATATTATCCAATAATGACATGTTAAAAGTCATTTAGAACAAGGCAATGTATATATTTTGCATGTCACAGTTTTTCCTTTAATCTATAGGTGATTAATATTGCCGCATTGTTTTATTTATTTAATTAATGTTTTGTGGGTTCTTTTATGTTGTATTGTGCTGTAGTTATTAAGTCAAAATGACTATGTATATGCATGCAATGCACACGGTACTTTGCTTTTTATATATACATCACACTCACACTGGCAATTATAGTATATAGCTAGGAGATTAAGTATTTAGTTCACATTCTTTAAAAAAAAAAAAAAGTGTTCAGTTCTCATCTATAAATTATACCCGTAGAATTTCATTTTCCATTGTACCAAACAAAAACAAAAAAGAATTCCAATTTCCATTCTACGAAACAAAAACAAAAAAGAATTCCAATTTCCATACTATGATCATGGAGTTGGGTTTGAAAAGTTTACTCTTCACCATATTTCTTGGAATTATATTGCAAAGTGAGCTAACTGACCATTGTTTATGCAAGGGACCCTACTGCTATTCAGCCTCTCGGAAGAAATACTACTCAGCCTCTCGAAAGAAATACTATTCAGCCTCTCGGACGAAATGGAAAAAGGCGTCCACCACCATCACCACTACCTCCACCTCCTCCATATGTCCCGTCATTTGATTTGTTTACGTTCGCTCTAACGTGGCCTCCCACGTTTTGCAAGATCGACGGTAACAAATGTATAGTTCAAGTGCCAAGGACCTTCAAAATTCATGGGTTATTGCCCAACAAGAAAAGCTCAGAACTAATAGATTGTCCTGGCAAGTCAATCAACCCAAAACAAACGACAGTTGTAAGAAATATTTTAATCTTATCATTATTATTATTATTATTATTATTATTATTATTATTAATAATAATAATTTTTTTGTTTGTGTATTTATTTAGATTTTGAAAAATTCGGGAAAGAAACTTGCAGAAAACTGGCCAAATTTAATCGAGAAGTTTGGGAATGAAATGACTAACAATTGGGAATTCTGGAATGACCAATGGAAAAAGCATGGAAAATGCTCATTGGAGCTCTTCGATGCGAACGAATACTTTGCGGTGGCCTTAAAACTGTATGACAAAGTTCAGGTCATGAACTACCTTAAAGCTGAGGGCATTGAACCCAAGAACAACGGAGTAGATAAAGAAGCCATTGTGGCTGCCATAAAGAAGCACATTGTCTTCCAGCCACAGATTAAATGTAGTAAGATTGGGAATGAACAGCGTTTACTTGAAATAAGGATTTGCTTGACCGTGAGCAAAGAGCCTACATACAAAAGTTGTGACAATAAATTCTCAGAATGTCCAGAGGACAGCATAATATTCTGAAGTGTAATTCTAATTTTATGATATTTAAATAAATAAATACTGAGATGATTTAAATAAATAAATAAATACTTGTTTGGTGAAATGTTCTTCCAATTTAACTACAATGAGTGAGGTGGTAAATGATGTGATTATTGTAAGAGTTGTCTAGTAGCCAATACATATTTTCATTATAAAGTGTAAATCTATTATATTTGATATTTTCTTTTATCATCTTGCTTTTATATGTAGTTAGTTACCGATTAAAACTTGTAGTATCATTGGCTTAAAGCTATCTTAATTGACTATGTGTTCTTATTGTGCTTAAAACTTAAAAATAATATGAAAATTTTAGACAACTTTCCCAATTCACTTTTAGTCATCTTTCACTCATCCGCATTCAAGTTGCAATTGGCCACTATTCGTTTTCTTTTTGAGACGTTAACCTTTAACCTGGACACCATATAGTTGCTGTCGCCATGGAACCCGCCCATCCACCCACCGCCGTCATGAAACCCACTCATCACCTCATAGTTGCTGCGAAACCCTCCAAGATCTCATAAACCGTCACGTCTTCTGATTCTCCGGTACTGTTTTTCTACAGTTCACTCGCTTTAGTTTTCTTTTCTTCTCTCGATGCATTTTTATTTGGATTTTGAGGGTTGAATGTGTTATGCTTAGATTTTGAGCTGTGTGACTCTTTTATGGTGACCCATTTGCTTTTCTGCTTTCAAAATCTATTTTGTTATGAAAAATATTATCTTTTTCTAGTTGTTATCCTTGTTCTTCAACTTTGCTTTTAGACTTAGAGAATTAGAGATTATTGGCTACTGTCTTCACTTTTCTTCTGTTGTTTAAGCTAGATTGAAATTCTTGTTTTGAATAGCTCCGGTGCTTGTTTGCTAAATGTTTGTTTATTTTAATTCAATAAACATATTTTAATTGAGAAAATTGTGTTTGGCGTGTTCTTTAAATGATTATTTTTTTTATTTTTTTTTGTGCTGAAGTGGTTAGTGCCACATTTGAGCTGATTTTGGTGATTTTTTTTTTATGATAAGCAAACCCATTTTGCAGCTTATAGCATAAGTGATAAGCTATTTCCATAACACAAGCCCCAAAACGAATTCAAAATATTTTTGTATAATCTATAAGCTATTATGTAGAACTTGTGGAAATAAGCTGAAAACACAAGTGTCACACGTGCTTATGCTAGTAGATAAACTTAGATCTTTTTCCCTGCGAAATTCAAATGCTTCTTCTCTCCAACCTTTCGCCACAAATTATCATCAAACCAGCTCCCCACCCACTCATTTACCATGGATAGACTTTTAGCTCATCTTGGGAATTATTGTTTTCTTTATAATATTTATTGTTTTTCATGTTTGTTCTTTAGTTTGGTGGAACTCATTAGTGTTGTATTGCATTCATTTTGTTTTAGACCAAAACCGTGTTTACAAAGCCTAGTTTACAACTTGGGATCTATATGTACAATATAAATTGTATTAACTAGTTGTACTATTATAAATACACCATTATACTCTTGTATCAATCTGAATAAAATATACAAGATTATCTCAACTCTGATTCTCTAGAATTCCCTATTACTCTTTCACTTTCCCTTAGGTTATATGCATCTCAGTTTCTGATAGTTTACATACTGAATGGGGTATGCAGAATATTTTGTTGCAGGGATTTTAAATGGGTATAGCTTGTTGTTGAAATTCGGAATAAATTATCTCTATAAATAATAATCATCATATAAATAAAATCATCAATTAAATATTTAAGAGAATAAACAAGAGTGATATCAAGTAAACTTATCTGTTCTTGAAATTGCGGTGATTTGAAGTCGGTAACATTGAAATAAACAAACAAGTCATGAACGGCGATGACCTGCAAAGTAGTAAACCATTAAATAACATGAGGCGTGACTTTGTCACTATCCTTAGGGATTTATCCGCCTCATAAGCGTATATCCTCCCAGGATACAACATGTAGCTCTTCCCTGATATGAATCTCATATCAGAGGTGACAGAACAACTTGAATTTACTTAAGGAGAACAAAATAATCTTTCTGGTTTTATTGTGTACAAAAAAAAAATGCGTACTTAGAGTTACCAAAATATTAAATTTATAGGCCAATGAATCTATTGATCAGAACTGGGAAAATCATAGAATGACAAACGTGGTCTAGTTGTTCCTTATAATGAGGAATGCAATTCATTAAACGTGAAAAGAAATTGTTCCTACAAATAAGCTTAAGCTAATGACTGAGTAAAAGAGAGAATATTCTTGAGTTGAGATAAAATAGGCTCATTTCAAGCATCAATATGATAGGACCCATAATGAGAATAGCCCAATGGATAGTAGAGGTGAGGTGGCTAGTTAGTTAGAGGGAAAACTGGGAAACACACGTGGCAATGAGTGATTAGTGAGGTGTGTGATCTATTTTGTTATAAGAGTGTGTGAAGGTAGGGAGCGAAACATCTTTGATCATTTTGTTCATCAGAACCTTTGGGTTTAGGCAGAGAGAGAAATGTCTCTTCTCTAAGGAGCTTTTGCTCTAGGGTTACAGAGGTTATCTTCTGTAATACATCAATTTTCAATTCAATAGTACAATTGTTTCTTTTTTTTTTAATTCGAGTTTCTATCAATTGGTCCGACTTACCAGATTGCGCGACGGAAAACCAGTGTTGCCAGAGATGGAGATTCCGACTTTTGGCGACAGAGAAGACGCCTATTGGTGGGTGATTTATATGGATAGATACTTTGATTCAATGGGAACACATGAGAAGGAGAAAATGACAGTGGTTGCCAAGGTTATGCGAGGAGAAGCTCGGTATGGTGGCTATGTTGGATTCGCCGTCATCCCGAGGCGAGTTGGGAAACATTTTCATGGGCATTTCTTTGGCGTTATAAGCCAGATTTCCGCGTCGTGTTGCCGCCACCAGAAGCTAAAGAAAAATTTGATCTGGAATCAGAGGTCCAAGGAGTGTTCAATCTAGAACTGGAGGATAGTGTTATCGTGAACAACAGTGGCATTGGATGTGACATCCAAACAGAGATGACTCCGACAATTGAAGAAGAAACAGAAAAGAAGACGGAAATGGAATTAGATCTGAACTCGTCGACAAAGGAGAAGGAAGAAGTGTCACCTTTGATTGAGAAACTTGTTTCAGCAAGGGTGATCAATTTGAAACCATCGTCGAACATCATTCACACAGATTCGATCACAGAAGAGAGACAAAGGAAACAAGAGATTACTGTCGACAAATCTTCGTCGCCATCACAGGATGCACGGTCACTGCCGTTGCCGAAACCGCCAGACGCAGTTCCATCATCTAAGGAGTTGTCAGATCCGCCTTCGCCGGAACCACCTCCGGACTCCGATCATCCCGTGACAACAGTTCCACGGCGAGCACCACCGGATCTTCAGGATTCCTTTGACAGGGTAGTCTATACGTTATTGAGCGCCAAGAAGAGAGGGAAGGTTCAAATGAGTCTTGGTCGACCACCATCAAAGTTGTTAGAACCACCGTACACCGGTTACAATTCTGTTAACGAGCGTGTCTAGGGGTGTTCAAAACCGAACCAACCCAGTAGAAAAACCGCAAACCAAACCAACCCAAACCGAAACCGCAAAAAACCGCATATGGTACGGATGTAATCGGATCATTTTCTTACTCAACCGCATGGTTTGGTTTGGTTTGCGGTTTTCATTTTACCAACCGAACCAAACCGCAACATAAGAAAAATATTAATTAAACATGTCACCTAGACCAATACTCTTATAAACTCTGAAAACTTTTATAAAATAGACATATTTTTTCTCTTGTTTAGTTCCTTCTTTGCATTTTTTACAAAATATGATTACTTTTTGTCCACGTTTTTAACTTGCTCTATGTCGTTTGAAACATTGTAAAATGAAAATTAAATTGTAATGTTTGATGAAATTTAAAACATTGCGAAAAATATGTTGCGTTTCGGCTTTTTAACTTAATTTTAATGTTGGAAACAAAAAATTATATCGTCTCGAAAAAACCGCACTAACCGATCCAAACCAAACCGCATCGGTTTGGTTTGGTTCGAATTTTGTTTTTAAAGTCAACCAAACCAAACCGCATGCTTTTTTATCTTGCGGTTCGGATGACTTTTACTCTTAAAACCAAACCAAACCGTACCGTGAACACCCCTAAGCGTGTCATTGTTGCTGAAGGTGAGAAGATTCTGGAGAATGAAAGGGTAAAAAGGACATTTGGTTAGTTTTCTAGATCTATAAAACTAATGGGTCAGACCCGAGTTAATTTTAGTTTGGTTTTTGAAACGTTTACAATTACTATGTTGGCTGGGATGGAGCTATTTGACCCGCTTCTAGTAAATATGGTCCTTTTGGTAAAAGACAAAAAAGCCTTAGATAGACTATCTCAATATCGATTGACACTGGGGCTGGTCCAAGGTAGAGTGGTGATTGCAATTGTCCAAAAAGTGCTTTCTCCCTTCCCTGCTCTGAATTTTTCCATGCGTTATCCTGTCTTCATATGTTTTCTCCAACTTCACTTGGATGCCTCTACATAAAGGAAAACGTTGGGGTGTCGTTGAATGACCTTTCAATCATAATGGAATTATGGAGTGAGCTTTATGAAGTAGCAGCAACCAGGTCAAATGAAATTATGTTAAACTGCAAGATTGTCATGCTAACAAATCTGATTAGAAAAACTGAAGGTACACCATTGAAGTCTGCGTTTCAAATAGAGGTTGTAGCAATGGAGGATGTAGTAAATAGTGTTGTCATGCTGCTGAGAATTGCAGAAGAATCAGCTTTTGACCTTTTGTTTAGATTGGATATATTAATTGAGTCTCTGGGAACTACTCTGACTGAGATTTATATGAAACATGGGCTAGTTTGTTGTGCACGTGTGCTCTTTGTAGGGAAGGCATTGAGAGGAATTTATGGGAATAATGAAGACTATGTATTAGCTTTGGAAATGATATCCATGTATTCATGGGATTTGCCCAGGCAATGGGATCCAGGGAAGAACAATATTCTTATGGGAGTTACTGAATATGAACATGATTGGAGAAATCCACTTTCAATCTATGGTTTGCTTAATTTGGTATATGACAGAGGGAAGATTTGGTTCAAAAGCATTTGGGTGCAAGTGATGTCCAACCAGAGTGTATTGGAGGAATCCATTCTTACTCATTTTCCAAGTTCCGAATATTCCTCTGAAGTCAGATAACCAAATCTGATCTGTTGGCTCAACTCAAAGACCTCAAGGCTGAACTCTCTTTGCTATGTGTTGCTAAGGTCACTGGTGGTGCACCCAACAAGCTCTCCAAAATGTAAAAATTGATTCTTTATTGTTCTAATTCTAATGGGTTGATTTTGTTTTGTGTCTTTAAGGTATTTGTGTTAATGATTGATGTGTTTTTTTCTTTGGGGGTTTTGCAATAAGGTGGGAGTTTCTCGATTGCTCAGGTTTTGACAGTGATTTCTCAGAAGCAGAGGCTGCATTGATGGAAGTTTACAAGAACAAGAAGTATTTGCCCCTTGATCTTCACCCAAAGAAGATTAGGGCCATTTGCAGAAGGCTCACCAAGCACCAGGTATTAAACCCTTTTATTCATACTTAATTTCGTATAATTTATGTTAAAGTTCATTGTTATAAACATACACTCCAATCTTTGGATATTCAATCTTACTTGAGTTTAATCTTTCCTTGTAACCTTATTCTCTGATGTTGGAAAACTGACTACATATGTGCAATTTATATCGATTATAAAAATTCTGCAAAAAGAATTCTTTATGAAAATAAAAGATTGCTCTTTATGGAGCTAGCTATTACCCTGTTCGATGTAGCTGCCATAACAGGTCTTAAACCTATAGGCAAGATTTCAACTTCCTTTCTATAGCCTAAAAACTATACTGATCCCAATCTAAACTCCTCCGGTTATAACCAATTAATTTATTCAGAACAATCATTCATCATCGAAGGATGTCTCAAATAGCAAACATGTCGGCTTCCTTTTGTTTTTGCTCCATATGTTTTTATGTCTTTTATTAGAAATCTATTACCATTGGAAAAGCCTTACTTCCCTTGCTAGGCTTCTCCACGAAGGAGCAGAAGTTAGCTTGAGCAAACTCTTTTTAGCTTTGCTTTACTAGTGTTTAAACAAATGTATAACATCCTTTCAAAGAGCTCGTATTTTATTTAAAATTTAGGTGTTATTATTTAGCTCCTTCAACTGGTTGAATGCTATCCACTTTCCAGACTTCCAAGAAATGAGCGTTGCTGCTCAAAATCATCTACAGCACGAGATGATTCCTCATTCATGACAATCATCACAGTCGTTAATCACTCTCTGATTACACGTTCTTGGCCATGGTTTCTCGCTGGCTAGGAAAAAAGAGAGACTATGTTTGTACTCTGAATGGTTTACAAACCCTCTTCATTGTTTAATTTCTTGATGTAGGGTCCGGCATTTTGTTTTAGTGGGGTTGATCACACTTGTACTTCAGTTTGGCTTATGTTTAGACTTGAAGTACTGTACATCGTCTTTTATAATTTTCAAGGGCTAATGCGCTAAGATGGAAAATTGAGTTTATCATATGAAGGAGATGTACCAGCTTGGTCAAGTAGAGACTTTAATTTAGTCTGGCTTCTGTTTAGAATAGTCTTGTTACTTTATGTTTAAATTTGATATATTTAGTGGTGCACTTGTCAACGTTTCATTGTATGATGACATATAATATTACGTTAATGTTTCAAAATATGTTGAGCGAAATTTGATTGTGTTATTGTTGAGAAGGATATAACATAAAAATTAATATTTGAAAATTGTTTTGAATTTTATTGCAAACAGGATACAAAACAATAATAATTTATCAGAGACAATTTTGAGATAGGAATGATGAACAAAAAGAAAAATAAGAGACAGGAAAATTGGTCATCTCTGTAGATACCGAAAAACTATATGGTAGAGACGACAATTAAAGTCGAAATAAGTGGATCCCTCTCAATAAAGATGAAAATTTTATATGTTTGAGATGACAATTTAAAATGAAATTATTCATATGTAGGGGACAAATATCTCGTCTCTAATAGAAACGGATTTGGCTTGTTCTATCATCCACTAAGAACGGCGGATTTTAAACATTTATATTTTTGTTGAAGCATTGTTGTAATTGTTGGCTTTTTTCTTTGACACATCTTATGCTGGAGGGATAGTTTGTTGGTTCTAATATATTCCATTTTGTTATGAATATAAGTAAATAGGGACAGAACAAAGAGAAGGAGAAGAAGAGAGAATAAGGAGGAGAGGTATTTTTATTCACTTATGTGTATCTCCATGTTACAAATGAACTTTATTTATAGGAAAATAGAGTAGCTAATGAACTAAGCTCAATAACTTATTAGTATGGCCCATTAACTCGTTTGCTATTTGGACATCCACTATTAATATTTATAACACTCCCCTTGGATGCTTCATTAAAACCTTACTAAAATAAAACCCAGTGGGAAAAAATTCTAGTGAAGGAAAAAGAGTACAATATCCTTTTGAGTGTGCAATAATCTGCCTCGTTAAAAACTTTACCAGAAAAACCCAATGGGATAAAACCATGGTTAAGGGAAAAAGAGTGCAGAACACATTTATGTCTCCCCCTCATAAAAACAATTATATATGAGATGAAGAAAGTCAAATAATATTTGTTCTAGTTGCTCAAAAGATTTTACTTGCAGCGGCTTTGCTGAAAGATCCGATTTATCTTCATTGTCTTCTTCAAATTTGCAGTACTTGAGAAGTTTCTTCATATTGATTTTGTTACATGAACCCCTTTAAGAAATCGACAATTTTCTTGTATTTGTAAAATCATCATCCTTAATAAAAGAGCATTCTCCACTTCCTTGATTATGTTGTTTCTTTAAGATACAAAACACATGTTTGACTTTGTCCCAATGCCTCTATTTACTAATAGTGACAAAAACAAAATACCACAATACATATAATTAACAAAATACATTAATGTCCTCGTTTGAACTAAGATATGGTACTTCAGGACCAATTCAAGTTGTTTATCATTTTCTTGAGGACATTATCTATACTAACATCAAGTGACATCACA
>Ga0228710_1002193_pt1 | contig 30545 bp, 21 predicted proteins | sample MedpolnodulmetaG_FD_177995 | JGI IMG/M metagenome (GOLD analysis project Ga0228710, IMG submission 177995) | Root nodule microbial communities from Medicago polymorpha collected in Santa Monica, California, United States - pink nodules | ecosystem: Host-associated > Plants > Roots > Nodule...
GAAAACAGAAAAAAAAAAATAAGAAGCAAAAAAAAGACTAGCCACGAGGGAAAAAAGTTCCCCAAGAATCATCTCCAAGGAGAGGCAAAAGATTGTCAGGAGGGGTGGCATGGTTAGACAAAGCCGAGTCCATGGAACCTCCCAACTTAGCAAGGAAGTCGGCGCATCAATTACCCTCGCGAAGAGTATGCAAGATAGGAGTGTTTCGAAGCTGAACCACATCTTTAATGTCTTGAATTAGAGTGGCATAAACATGATACTTCATGGTTGGGCCGTTGATGAGGATGACACAATGAAGGGAGTCCGAGTAGCACACAAAATCAACAATGTTCAAGTTGCTAACCATCTACAAACCCGTGTGAATGACATGTAATTCAGCAAGAAGAATGTCATCCGAATGGGCAATATGACCTGAAAAACCGGAGATGAATAAGCCAGCATTGTTTCTAAGAAGTCCCCCAAAACCGGTGCGTTGAGGACTACCAAGGCCTTTTTAAGTGTCCTTTTAGAAAATTAACACTAAAATAGCGATGTGTATTTTTGCACATTTTCTTCCTATTATACCCTCATTTTAATCAACCAATAAATTCCTATTTTTTTGCACACACTTTATCTTTCCAATAAATTAATATGTTATCTTTCTCTTGTAACAAACAATTGTCGGTTATTATCTTTTTCTCTAACAAATTCCTTTTTTTTGTACGCGCTCTCTCTCGTAACAAACAATTGTCAATTTTCACAATATTGTGCACATCTTTTTTAATTATTTTAAATCAATATAAAAATTATATTGATGAAACTTCTTCTTCTTCATCGTCATCTTGTTCTTGTATCTTGTTAAATGAGTCTTCAACTATTGTTCTCTCTTCACCTCTCATCAGCAATTCCAACGAGTCTTCCGATTTTTCTTCCTTTTGAACATTCATGGAGTCTTTTATTTTTCTTCTCTCAAATTCGTTCTTTTACTTTGCACTTGAAATTTTTAAAAATTGATACTCATCTTATTTATATAATTTTAACTTTTGGAACCATTGTTTGTAACAAAATTTTGTTTAAATTTGAAGGTAACAAGAAACAAACATTGTTTTAAAAAAAATAACAAACTTTAGTTTTCCAAATAGATAGCATTAATTAATTTTATTGTAAAAGATAAGAGTAATTGACAAAGGGTATTATTGACCAATCGTACTCTTAAAATACCAAAAAGACAGTTAAATAGGAACGAAAAATTCGCCCTAAAAATACACTTAAAAAGGAACGGAGGGAGTAACTTTGTAACAATTAATTGATTAAAAATTTAGTTATTTTTTCATGATAAAGAGGATCTGTGAGAACTATGAGGATCTATGTGGTTGCAGACGAGAGAGAAAGAATCTCCCCCTAGCGGGGAATGAAAATGGGGGACAACTTGAGTGGCGGAGAGAGGAGAGGGAAGTATTTCTTGTCTTCACCCTCATTGATATCCTTAGTTTCTCCCGAACTATTCGTTTTAGGGGATATTCATTTTAGGATGGTGTAATATTTGAACATAACATTTTATATTTTTTACTGAAACATTTTGTATTTTTATGAGACTAACAACAATTTTTTTTTAGTGATTAAATTAACAATATATGTATGTGTCAACAATGGATTGGTCTAAGTAGTAAGGGACTTGGGCTCCTTAAGATGTGGTCAAAGATTTCATTCTTTGATTTTGCGTATGAAAAAAAAATCTAAAATCTAGTTGAAATGAGAGAATACATCTTGTATGTCTCACATGCTCTCCAAAAAAGGTTAGTCATTGATATACAGCGGTATAAACATCGTACGAATATCACGATAACAAAAAGAAAATTAACAATATATATAACTTCAGACGTTTTTGTTTTGCTCTAACCTAAATTAATAAGCATTTTATAATGTCTCGGGACAGGGCCGTTCCTATGAAATTGGAGGCTCGACTCTCATAGTAAAAATATGCCCTTAATAAAAAAACAGATTTTTTTTAAAAGAGCAATCTTCTATTTAATTGAACATAACATTCATATAATGATTATTAGCCACCCAAATCAAAATTAGCAATTATTTTTACTAAGGAACACATTTTTTTACTTACAAATAGAAACATGGAACATGTTTTTTTTACTTAGAAATAAAAACATGTATCATGTTTTTTTTTCTTTCTTTGAGGAAAACTGCTTTTCACACTTCACTCATAAGAAACACCATGAAATGACAAATTTAACCTCAAATTCCATCGATAGTTAACTACTGACGGTTAAAATCCATCGGCAGTTGATGAGGTCATATTGGTAATTTTGTGGTGTTTCGTAGCAACTTTTGATGTGGGAATATCAATTTTATTCTTTGAGTGGGGGTGGATAACATGCAATACTCTTTTTTTCTTGAGGATCATCACTTTGGGAGGCTCAGCTCAATTGAACTGTTTGCACTCCCCCAAAGAACGGGATAGCATTTGTGTACCATTAGGTGCTAATGTTATATACCATTGACAATTAAAGTGTGTCACATACCAATGTTATTTTATAAATGATTTATTTGATATATTTTTTTCAGGGTTAATAGCAGTTTTGGCCCCCTATGTTTCAAGAAGTTGCGATTTTTGCCTCCTAACAAACTAAAATACAAAATTGCCCCATAAGTATTGTCCTTTTTGCAGTTTTGGCCGCCAGGTCAATTTTGACCAAGTCAAAGCTGACGTGGACCGTGTGTAATTTTTTTAATTATTAAAAATATAAAAAAAATAATTTTTTTTATATTTTTTAATTAAAAAAAAATATTTCTAATTAAAAAAAATTACACACGTGGCGTTCACGTGTGCATTGACTTGGTCAAAATTGGTCTGGGGGGCCAATATTGCAAAAGGAGCAATACTTAGGGGGCAGTTTTGTATTTTATTTTGTTAGGGAGCCAAAATCGCAACTTCTTAAAACATAGGGAGGCAAAACTGCTATTAAGCCTTTTTTTAAAGGATGTGCCACGTGGCACACCCTCAATGATCAATGATATATAACATGAGTAATGTTAGCAACACTCTATTTTGAACACTCTCTCTAATACTCATTCTCTTGTGAGTCTACATTTTGAAAATTGAATCCACACAAAGTGATGTGACATACATTGATTTCATCCAGTAAAAGAGTGAGTACTAGACAGAGTCGTTCCTACAAATCTGGAAGCTCGGTTCTGTAAGTAAAAAGAGACCCGTAATAAAATGAAAACGTTTTTTTTTTTTAAAAGAACAATATTCTATTTAAAAAATTTAAAAGATAAATACAAGGTGTTGTATATATGCGATACACCCAAAGGTGAAAATCACTACCGTATACATGAGGAACTTCAAACCACCCTCAATTCTAATAGGTCTAAAACAAGACAACAGAAGAGGAAAAGGAAATCAACTCAAGGAAGAAGAAAAGGAAAATCTGATAGAGTGATGGTGATGGAACGAATGGTCTCAGAGAGAAAGAGAATAAGGAATTTTTTTTACTGGTGTACTACAGGGCTATAAAAAAAAATTTAGGCACATATCTTTGGAGGTCCGGCTCCATTGACCTCCTTGCATACCCAAGGTCCGGCCCTGGTGCTAAAGGTAGTGCTGAAAAGTGAGTGTTGTTAGCATTCTTATATATAACATTGTACTCAAGTGTTATCCCAAAAAAGGGGCCTGCCTCGGGACCAGCTATAAATGCGGGTAATTTCATTGCATCCATCTAGTCTAGTTAGTGGAAAGGATAAAGCTTCGTATCTTCATCTTCTGACTTCTCTCTATATAAACTCATTACATATTACGGCTGCTTCAACCTCAATCTTGAGAAGTAGAAAGAACAACACCTCAACTTCTGATATACCCTGATGGAGTTTGTGACAAATCAATGCCATTTATTTGATTTATTTGATAATTTCGTTGGGAGGGTCAAATGGGGTGGCAGTCTCGTCCTCTCAGTCATCATCCGAAACATCTTTACAGCGATCTTAACATTCTGCTTTGCATTTGGTATATATAAATCATAATCCCATTCTGATTTGTGTGTGCGATTTTGTATTTTTAAAAACTCAAATTCTTCTAGTGGTAAATACTTTTTATCACTATTATAAGTAAAACAAACTCATTTTTTTTATTAAATGCATCAGTTATTTAATGAGCTTAAAAATGAGTTTTTTTTTTCTTCTTATGATAGTGATCAGATGATGTATATACGGTGTTTTAACGCGCTTTAGACAAAATTGCACATTTTTGTAATGTGTTGGACTCTTCTTCAAATTTCAAATGTTTTTTGTTTTTGTCTTTACACGTGTTGTCTTGTTTTAAAATCATTCAGTTTTTGCGACATATTCGGGATTATTAAGGTTTGATGACTTGACTTGTTTTGTTGGCAGTGGGAACCTTGTTGGGGACTATGACTGGAGCTTTGATAGGCCAAAAAACAGAGAGTGGCTTCATTCGAGGTGCCGTTGTTGGTGCTATGTCAGGAGTTGTTTTCTCAATTGAAGTCTTTGAATGTTCTATTGATCTTTGGCATTCCGATAATTCTGGAATGGGATGTCTCTTATACTTGGTGAGTCGGATGGTTTTCTACAGAGAGATATAATTTTTACAAGAAATAAATCTTTAACAATAATAAACCCTAATTTCAACTCTTTTTTCGAGAATCTTTACTTGATCAAGAGACTCAGTGATTTCACTCACCAAAAGGTTCTAGATTGTTTCCTAACCCTTGGAGAATAGTCTTTGATCGTCTAAGAATTCCTCCTTGTAATAAACCCTAGTTTGTCTCACTCTTTTTCCTCAAAACTATGTTGAAAATGCCTATATTATAGAACTAGACACACGCCTACACCTAGTTCATAGTGCTCAAGCGCCTAGCGTAGCACCCAGAGACAGAACCTCCTGGATTTATATATTTGTATTAAGTCTAAATTTATATAAGCAAAATTACTCTCGTTGTCCCTTAACACAATTTCATGTAACGCTTTCGTCCTTTCTCTTTTTTTTTCATGTCATTTTTACTATCAGAAATTAAGTTAATGGACGACAAGCGTAATTTGTCATGAATATATATATATATATATATATATCGTTTATATTTAAAATCAGAGTGAATACTATATGTATTATTTAGAATTAAATTTTGTAAGCCCAACGTCTGACACATTTCTAGATCTGTCTCTGCCGGAAACACCAAACATGTTGTGTTTAGCACAGTACGTAGTCCATGTTCGTAGCGCATGGGACATAATGCAATACAAAAAATCAACATGAGAGATTTCAAGACATATCTCAACAAAGTGTTTGATAAAATTAACGGTTGACTTAGTTAATAAATATGAAACAACATAAAAGTATATTTTTAATTATTTTCAATTAAGACTTATTCAAAAAAAAATCAATTAAGATAACAAAGGTAAAATTGAGATAAAAATGATAAGGTATAACTTATAAGTATTGAAAGTAGCTTATTAAAAAGTGTTATAAGCCCGTGAAAAAATTTGTTATCAAAGAGGTCTGTTTTGGTCATACAAGTTTATTACCCTATAAGCTCGAAAACTTGTCTAGTCAGGGCCATTACCATTACTTTAGTATTTAGTTGTGGCATGTAGTGTGGTCTGGTAATCATTTCTGTGTTTACTGTATATATGCAGATTGATATTATTACTAGCCTAGTGAGTGGGAGACTTGTACGTGAAAGGATTGGTCAAGCCATGTTGAATGCGGTTCAAAGTCAGGTAATTAAATTGCTTTATCCACAGTGAGAGACATAAATTTGGTTATGAATAATTGAATATACACTTGCTTATATTCTCCATTCTCAGATGGGTGCAGGTGAAAGTGAAATGAGCTTTGATGAGTATCAAAATATATTTGACATTGGATGTGACACAGGCTTACCAGGAGCTTCGGTTGAAAAGATCCCAATAGTCTCAATCACAAGTGACAATAATTTTGATGCTTGTGGCAATAGAGTTTCATGTTCAGTTTGCCTTGAGGTTGATTTATAACTTCTAACTTATGCAATTATTTTTGTATACACTAATATTGATATGGGATGGATCATTTCATGTGACATGAAAATTCATTGAAATTTTCACCATCCGTTAAAAATGAGAGAGAAAATAATTTAACAAAAATAAATTTTAATGATTGAGATCAAACACGTGTAAGAAAAAATTGAAAAAAATCCTATTCACAGTAGTATTATTAAGAAAATCTAAAATGGTTTTAAATTGAGGTATGTAAGACTTACAATTGCATCTCCAATATAAAAGTTTTAGTTGTCTTGGCAATTATACATCACAAACACAGTGATAACTTTACTTTACCAAACACATTTGTTTGAAAAAAATTCAAATATCAAACATGACAAAGCACAACCACAATTGAAATTGACATTGTAAATTTGTGCAACTTCAGGATTTCCAAATTGGAGAGACAGCAAGAAGCTTGCCCCATTGTCATCATATGTTTCATCTACCTTGCATTGACAAGTGGCTCATCAAACATGGCACGTGTCCATTATGCAGAAGATATCTGTAATTCCTTTTGGTTATAAAGAATCTAGCAGCAAATGTCACACACAATTTTTTTAAAACTCAGTATTCGATTCAAAGACTGACTAATTTGAAGGAATTAATCTTATTCCCCACTTGCGGGGGCTCCGTTCTAAGCCAGAGCTAGCAAAGCTCTGTATGGACAATGTCACACACATTAAATGCGAATTATAGATTTAAACAGGCATACCTTTATATTAAATGTATTTACCTTTTTTTATCATATAAATTGTACTTATAAAAAGTATTTATAAATTTTTTTATTCATGCGGAGTTAGCACCTTGTAATAGGTACTACTACTATCATTGTCTGTAATACTGTACTTGGTTTGGTTAGATTTAGGAAGAGATACACCATCCCGTGTCATTTATGAGTGGCACATGTAATATATTAAGTTCTTAGAAAAAGGGAATTTCGACATATCAGTTTTCATTTCTCGTACTTTCTCTGGCCTGATTCATTATGAATATCATCATACTAAAAAAAAAGAATAAAAATTAATGAGAAATTATGAATAATAAATAGAAGATAACAACATTTTTATTAAATTAAATTAAATTAATCTTATTAAACATTTTGGGGTTACAATCTTGTTAAATATTTTTAGTAAAACATTCTTATTAAATATTTGATGATAATGATATAGAAAGGATGTGTATAATCTGAATATAAACATCCCCGAGTGACAAAGACTCTTAAGATATGACTTAAACACTCAAAGTGAATATTAGGTTTATAACATGTCCAAAGAACCTAAACTTATACAAGATGGATATTGTAATAACCCAATTCTCATTATTAGCGAGAAGGAAATTAATTAGATTTATTTTAAATCAAACCAAAAAAAAAAATACAAGTATTTTAGTCTTTTCCCAAACTCAATGAAAAATTAGTAAAACTTTAAGAGTGTGTTTGGATGGAGGGTTTAAGAGTGGACGGGAGGGGAAGGTTTACTTTTTATTTTTAAATTGCGAACACTATGAAATGTTTTTTAAAAAGTTAACATATTAACATGATAAACGATCATAATAAGTCAATCACACATGATTTATTTTAGAAAAACAGGTTATATAGTCCGTTGTTTAAAAAAGAAAAATAAATATTTCCCTTCCTTCTCTTTCTAGATCCTCAATCCAAATACACCCTAAGAATACAAGGAGATTAGGGTAACTTAAAACGGGAACTAGATGAAAGGGAATTGGACAAAAATGAAAAATCACAAAATCAATTCTCTGCTTTTCGGCCAAGAGCTATCCTCTCACTGGTCTCACTCCACCTTATTCTCAAAATTTTCTCTTTCATATATAAATCTAAAATGATGAAATTTTTCACGATTTTTAAAAGAGTGTTTTTTTTAAAAGAATGATTAGTTAATGTGTATGATAAACATATTTTTAGTTTAAAAATATTATAACAACTTAGATTGAATTTAAAAATATTTTTAACTTGACGATATTCGGTCACTATTATAACAAAAAAAAATATTTCAAATTTTGGTCAATATTATGAGTAAGAGTTAACTACTTTAATGCTACTAATATAATTCTCATATACCTATTTAATTCAAAAATATTTAATGCGAAAAGTTGAATGAGTTTTTCATACTAATATCGAAAAGAACAACTTGGTAAATTTGACCTATATTTTACATGAAATATAGAAAAATAGTTGCACTAAAATAATTTATTTTAAGATGCCAAATGAATTATATTGAAAAACAGTGAGAATCATTTAAGCACTAAGAAAAAAAAGAATCATTTAAACACAAGTGTGCCAAAATGAACTTAGCAAAGTTAAGGCACAAACAACCTAATAAAAAAATCAAGCCAACAAAACAACTTTAAAATATGGAATAACACATACAAATAGTTGGGTTAGACAACCAAGAGCTATTATCCAAAAAAATTATTGGTTTTTGTGTCTTCGACCACCATCAAGAATAAAGCTTAATCTTATTAAATCAAGAGACAATTCTTTGTTGGAAAATATCACAACAATGGCGAATATCCCTCATGAACAAATGAGAACCACCAAATTGCATTGCGTGTGTGTAGATATCAGTCAGAAGAACATAAGAAATTCCAACCAATGTAATATGAGTCCAAATGCTTCTAAAGAAGTTGCACTCCAAGAATAAATTATTTATAAATTTATCTTTCCTGCAACCACAAAAACACAGAGACTGCATGAACATCCCAGGATGAGCCAAATTGTCTTTGGTCTAAATCCTCTTGTGCAAAGTACTCCACAAAATAAAATATGCTTTAAGAGACATTGCATTGTTACAAATTAATTTTGTAAATGGAGCCCGATCTTGCCACTCATTTTAATTTAGAATATGGTAAACTCCTTTAATCGAATAGCCTTCATGTGGATCGTGTTTCCAAATCTGTTTACATGTCATATTAATGAACAACAACAAAAATTCCAACTAGCACCTCTTAGTTTTTGAGTTTGAATATAAAAATTCTTAAACTAATGTACTCTTAGATTTAAATCTCAACCCTCACATCACAAATGATCAAGTTGATGATAAGATTACAACTTAAGCATTGTTTTTCACACAAGATTAAGATTATGGAAAGGAAGAATTCTACCTAGTACTCTAAACATATCTTCCTATCCCTATTTGATTCCTGGAAATTTTCTCTAGTCTCAAGTTATGTTTAGATATGGAAAACAATAAAAATTATTCCTCAGAATCTTTGTCACCAACTAATGACGCCCAGAGTGATGGTGATATGAATTCCACTAATGATGAGGGTAGTTGTGGGAGTGATTCAGTTTCAGAATCTAATTGATGATGTCTCCCTATTAAGAGAGAAATTGGAACTACCATCAACAATCATAAGCGAAAAATTTCTGAAGGTATATACACATTTATTAGACTCAATTTTATTTTATTTTTGTCAAATATCTTATATGTCAATCATTTTTAATGACTTTTGCTCAAAAAACAAAAATCATATCTTATATTTATGATTGTTTTTGTATCTGTATATTGACTTGACTGTGCTCTTTTTCCGTATTGTTGTGGCACACCTTCTGCTGCAACAATTACAGTGTTGGTGTTAATATAATTCATTTTTGCTTGTTCAAAAAAAATATTTATAACTTCGAAATCAACCTCTCACCATATGTGAATTTTACACTAAAATCACAATTTGCTCCAGCTCATTATGCCTTGTATTTTATATATTTATTTATTCAATTAAATAGTTATTTTATATTGAGTTTTTAGGTATGTAAATTGATCTATCTTTTAATAGAATAACAAGCTAATAACCAATAGAAATAACACCCGCATAAAACGACCCCGAAGCCAACCATTGTGTTGTAACAACGAAGACATAAAAGATCATGTTAGATCTAAAATATAACTTATATTTGTTGATTATTAGCTTATTATTCTATTAAAATATAAATCAAGTTAATTAATTGCTTAAAAACTCAATATAAGATAAGTATTTAATAGAATAATAAATATAAAAATATAAAATACATGGCATAATGACATGTAGCAAATTGTGATTTCAGTGTAAAATTTATGTATGGTGAAAGGTAGATTTACCAAGTCATAAAAAGGATTGACATATAGGACATGTGACTAAACAAAAATAATTGAGTCTAAAGTTTATATACCTTCAGAAATTTTTTGCTTTTGATTGTTGATGGTAGTTCCAATTTCTCTCCCAACAACTAGATTGCAAAACTGAATCACTCTCACAACTTTCCTCACCACTAGTGAGACTCATATCACCATCACTTTGGGGCTCATTAGTTGGTGACATAGATTCTGGAGAATCATTTTTATTGGTTTTCTTATCTAAATAGGACTTATAACTAGAGAAAATTTTCAGAAACCAAATCAGGGATAGGGAGATATGTTCAGAGGTGCTAGATAGATGGAATTCTTCTTTATCACCATCTTAATCTTGCTGGCAAAACAATGCTTAGAAAGCTAAAATCCTATCATCAACCTGACCATTTGTGAGGGCTGAGCTTCAAATCTAAGAGTAATTTGTTTTTTTTTTTTTTTATGCCGGTGGAATCTAATAGTGGATCAGTTAAAACGTATTTATATTCAAACTTGAAAACTAATATATCTATTAATTTATTAATAAATGGTCAAAAAATATTAATATTTGGTCAAAACAGTTAATTTATTAATATTTTCATTAAAATTATAAAATAAATACTTTTAGAATGCTTTTTTGACTGGATATTTTCCGAAAGTTGTTTGATTGAGATTTTAAAATTATAATCTTAATTATTTTCTATAATTCTAAGTAAATTTTTAAATAAAAAGTATTATTTTTAATGATATTTAAATAAAATATATATTTTGCATTAAATGTATATAAAAATAAATGATATTCATTCATTTAAATTGATATAGTACATTGATACAATAAAAATTTAAAGTCGCTAAAAACAAAGGATAAATTTGTGAACAAACTCACAACATACATGTTAACAGCTTAAAACAGTAGAGTACATATGCCTACAAATATGATCATATTTAAGTTTTCTGAATACACATGTCTTCGAATATGCAGAGTTGAGGACGTCAAAGCCATTGATTAAATTTGTACGTGCTCAAAGCTAGTACAGTCAAAACGTGTTACCCGAACCATTTAGGGTCGGCCCAAACGAACTTCAGACTTTATCTGGTTGGACCTTAAAGCCCTATTAAAATATGGGCTCAAAAAAACTACCCACCCGTGTCCGGCCCGCGGGCTAAACAGGTTAGCTTGTATAAGATATAACTTTCTTTTTTAAAAGTTCCAATAAAATACTCTAACAAAATTTCTTATAATTAATATTTTTAATCGATTTATATATTACCTAACCCACAAAAAAAATTGTAAACTTTTTCGTTAACTTTTTTTTGAAGGAAAGGTGTTTATAACATTTCATTAATTATCAAAGATTCAATATAATTGGGTATAGCAAAATAAACAACGGGACTAGTTAGAAATGTGGCTTCTTCTGCAAGAGTATGAGCTACTGCATTTACTTATCACCTAACGAACTCTACCCGAGAGTTCGTAAATTTGGAACTAAAAAGAGTGCGAGAAGTTGTAATGATTTGACCAAACTCAGAAATATCTTCTTGTACAGAGGTGAATGCATCTTTCGTAACTTTGGAATCAACTTTGAAATCAATATTATTCATCCTGCATGTCGCTCGTCCACTGTAATGCATGAAACAGTCCTAGAGCTTTGCCCACCTCTACAGAGTACATGCCTGCAAAGCTTACGGTTTTGGCTAAAACGAAAACACTTTCTTCATCTTAGAGACAAATACAATTACCAATGCAGTTATGAGGGATGTAAACTAAAACAGCGAGAAAAATTAGTTTAGATAAATTTCGTATGTTATGGTTGTAGATATTATATGTTCGGCCTTTAATATTATAAGTAACGAAATGAATAAATACAATTTTTTTACTACTTTAATAATTCTAGTACTTATAGGACAAATGTTTTCATCTTGGAGACAAATACCAATACGGGTTTGGTTATGAGGAATGTAAACTAAAACAGCGAGAAAAATAATTTTTGATAAATTTCGTATGTTATGTGTAGATATTTATATGTTCGGCCTTTAATATTATAAGTAACGAAATGAATATTATAAGGATTAAATACAAAGTAGTCCTTGAATGTACACTTCGGTTATCAGTTTAGTCTCTGACGTTAAAAACTTCTATTAACTGATGAGGTGACAAACGTTTTGTGCTGACAAGGTGCATGAGGTGTCACGGGGACTAAAGTGAAAGTAGAAAATGATCACTTTGGTCCCTAAATCGAAAATCAATATCCCCAAATTGAATCTCAAAATTCTTAAATCTTTATATCCCGAATTTAATCCCCAAATCGTTAAATCTCTAAATCTCATCTAATTTCATCTTTTGTTCAAAATCAAATCTTTTTCATTAAACACCAAAATCAAATCACATGATGATGGGTGCAAACTCGTCTCAACGAAGTGTTGCCCATTCGTCAAGAACTGAGTCATCTTCCTCAATGAAGTTGTCTTGAGCATATAGAATAAACAAACAGAAAACATTAAAATGGTCATTAAGATCCCTAACTGTGCATACTTACTATCGGTTAGGTCCTTGACAGTAAACACTTATTGTCACTAAGGTCCCTGACAAACCATGGGTATTAATGTTGAAGAGAATGTTGTTGAGAATTATTTTCTTACGACAATGACAGCTATCATTCTGAAGAACTAAGGAGCCCTATTAGTACCGACGATGAAGGTGATGGAAATGGAAGACAAGTTTTCTCTCAAATTAATTCAAATGCAAAGTATGGTCAGGTTCACTTGGAGTTACTAATGAAATTTGAAAATTTGAATATATTCAAAGAAGATGTGAGGAACTACACTGTATACTATGAAAGAGATATAAAGTGGTTGAAAAATGACAAAGGTGCAGAGCTATATGCAAGTATGAAGAATGGAAATCAATGATGCAAGAGGTACGTACTTTTTATAGTAGTAATTATTTTTATATGTGCTTGTGATTTTGTCACTTTGTGCATGTAAGTGTTTACTGTCAGGACCTTAGTGAATGTAAGTGTTTATTGTCAAGGACCTAACTGATAATAAGTATACACAGTCATGGACCTTAATGACCATTTTAATGTTTTTTGTTTGTTTATTATGTATGCATTGCTCAGGATAGCTTCATTAAAGAAGATGACCCAGTTCTTGACGAATGAGCAACACTTCATTGGCACGAGTTTGCACCAACATCCATCATCATGTGATTCGATTTTGATGTTTAATGGAAGATTTGATTTTAAGCAAAAGAGGTAATTAGATGGGATTTGAGATTTAGGGGTTTAGGGGTTTGAGATTCATTTTAGGGATATTGATTTTCGATTCAAGGATCAAAGTGACCATTTTCTACTTTCACTTTAGTCCCTGTGACACATCATGTATCTTGTCAGCACAAAACATTTGTCACCTCATCAGTTAACATAAGTTTTTAACGCTGGTGAGTAAACAGATAACAGAAGGGCACATTGAGAGACTACTTTGTATTTAATCCTAATTCATGGACCTTTGAGACAGCGACGTGCAGAGTCAGAGACTAAAGTGATCATTTACTCGATATAATATACTAGAATATTTTCTTTTTTTCTGAATGTAGATTAGGTGTTGTCCACACCCAACTACATCGATTAATCTCTCGAGCATTATGGGACTCCAATAGGCAGAAAATCTCTCTAAGGGTTTTAATATTGTTACATGCTTAAGCTCAAGTTCAAACATAGGGCATTGATTAAGTTAAAAGACACGTGTATCATGTCGTATAAGCACTCCTAGGTATAAAAATCAAGAAGATTCATTTAGTATTCTATTTTTTAGTTAAAAGATTCCAAAGAAAATTATACATTAAAATTTTATAATTTTTGTTTAAATTGGTAAAAAGATAATATATTAACACAATCAATCTAAGCATAAAATTTGTTGAGATTGAAAATCTACCGAGTCAGCAAAAACTAAAAAGCATCATTCTACAACGCCACCACCCCAAAAGTAAAACTGAAAATTATATTACAAGTAAATTCACTCCTAAACATCTAAGTGGTTTGGAGCTCCATTGGTAGAAATTGTTAAAAAAAAACCCTTAACTTTAGATTTGATCCATGACCAAACCAGAAGATTAACCAGATCAATAGGAGTACTTGTTAAACTATCTTGATGGTCAAATACTGCATGTTGTGATGCTTCCAAATTATCCACATGCATGTCATCCAAATCAAGTGAAGATGTTCCTTCACTTTCTTACCATGAGATTCCAAACACATAAATTGAACTGAATGACAATATCAATTACTTGGTCAAAATCCAACTGAGTCTCAACCAATACAAGGCATCTAACCATACATTTATAAAGGGTTAAATCATGTTTACCCCTCTGTCACTTGAGCGAGTTTTAATTTACCCCATGTAAAAGAAATGAGATTCCCTTTATCATTTGAAGATTCTTTCAATTTCACCCCTGATCTCATCTGACTGTGTAAGTACGCTTATGTGGCATGTTGAGTCAACATTTTTTTATTATGTGGCACAGTGAGTCAGCATTTTTAATTCTTTTAAATTTATTTTATTTCCACATGTTATTTGTATTATTAAATTAATTAAAAAGTTTATGTAAAATTAAAAGAAAACAAATATTGGTTCTTATTCCCACATCTTCATCCTTTAAACCTTCACCACCAAATTCAACAACAATTCAGGTGGTTCCTTAAATTCATCTTCTTAATAATTCAGAACCTAACCTTTAAATCCAAAATGTACCGCACACACAGAAACAACAACACACAGGGCAACAACAATAGCACAACACACGGTGCAACAACAACAACACAACACAACAACACGACCAGCAACTCTAACACAATACATATCGCAACAACATGACGCATCAACAACGACACAACACACAACACAACAACAATAACACACATATCAACACAAGCAAAATCAAATCCTTAAAACTCTAACTTCATCTAATTTCTCAAACCCAAAAATTAAATTAACATTGAGCCCATAACAGAACCTAGAACCGAGAAACAAAATCCAAAGCACCAGTAAACGAGGAAACGAGTCCCAGGAACGACATCAAATTTATAAATTAGTATGTCTTAATTTTATAATTTTTTCTTATAATTTGGATAAAAACATCAAACTTTTGCTTATTATAGCGATCGATATATTTTAATATTTTAATTATATTATATAATATAATTTCACAATAATCGCCTATTTGACAATTTCACACAAATTAAAAAATTATAAATGTAAGAGAAAAATAGTATTATTAATATATTACTCTAATTAAATATTGATGTATGTCTAGAAGTCCTAGCTCAACTGGCAAATGTAGAAATTGCAAGGTCGGACGTCGTGGCCCGGAATGTTCTAGAAGCAGATGTATGATTAATTATAAGCTGATTTTAAACTTTAGTTTATCGTTAGATATTTATGCACTTGTTTTATCTTGGACCAGAATGTTCTGGAAGCAGATGTATAATTAATATTGAATGAAATAATAAAGCAATATTAATGATTAAGTTAGGATCAGAGAACTCTAGATTAATTTGGTTGTGATTAATTAGGACTAGAATATTCTGGAGAGATTAATAAATATTAATATGATTGCGATAGTTTGTGCATATAGTGTAACTTAAATAAAGAGAGAAAGGAAAGAAGAATAACACAGGAGATTTATCCTGGTTCACCAAACCCGGCTACTTCCAGTCCCCAAGCCAGTTCCTGCTAACAGAAACTTCTGACTAGCACTATAAGATCTTAATCACACCAGATTATTCCATTACACCCTGTATTATCAACCTCATATGGCTTCTACAATTCTTTGCTTTTGCACAAGAAAGGTTGGAACAATTCTTTCTCAAACTATTGTAACGAATAGACTTGAGAACTAAATTACAATTTGTAAGATGAAGGGATTTGTTGGATCAAAATTTCTCAACACATGTTTATGATTTAAATAAACAAACTCAAAAGATTATGATCCAATGATATAGTGAGGGAGCTTGGAGTTTGTTGTTTGTGAAGAGTTTTTGAGAGTAGTGATGATTTCACTTGAGAGATGATTCTTTGTTGTAAAAACTCTTGCTATTTCCATTCAAGTGTTCCTCTATTTATAGAAGATGTGAAACTTGGTGATCACTTCACAAAATAGTTGTTGGAACACGTTTTCCTATGTAGCATTTTCTTTCTTTAGTTGTTTGGAGAGAAAGCATGAAATTTTGCACTTGAAGAACGTTCTGGAATTTCCAACTAGCATAAAGAAGAAGTTCAGACGTGATTGCAAGTTGTAATAAGTTGTTCTCTTAGATTGTAGAAGCTTGGAGGCCACTTATGATGATGTAATCATGATGTCATTGCATCATGTCATATGATGATGTCTTTGATGATGTCATATGGTAGTAACTTTGGTGACATATTCCTTAATGGACTTTGCTTCAAATGGATCAAAAATCATTAAGGCCCAAGACAAATTCTTGTATTGAATTTATGTCATGCTTTCTATTTTGATGACTTGTCTTTTGATGTAAATTATTTATTTGCTTTGTGAATAGTGACCAAAACGTTCTCCAGAACATTCTCACAAAACACATTAGTGGATAACAAAATAATAATTGTAATATTTTTATTATCTTTTAAAACATCAAATAAGGATGTTTTCTTCACTTTGTATGACCATAATGATATTTGTGGGAACATGAGAAACTTTACTCAAAGTCAAAATTCCTTTGATTGATTTCTATTCTCCAAATCATATCTTGAATAGTGATGGAATATTCTTGGACCATCATAAGTCTTTTATGATAGAATCTCCAAGCATATGATCATGAATTTTCTTCTTTGATATTTCTCTAATCAATATCATTAATGAATGACTTAATAAATAATTCATTCATGAATTGGTTTCTCTTCAAAGTTGATTCTAATCATTTTGATGAAATGATGAGAATTATTTCGAGTGTAATATGCATCCTCATCATGAGAACATTATTTTATCGGATTTGATAATGTTCTCTTCTATATGAGATGACAATACATTCTCGGTTAATTAACCTTGAATTATTTTGTTGTTGATGCGATTTATCTCATAATTTCTCTTTGTGATTGTACACAATGTTTCTTGTCCATTGAGTATCTTTGAGATGTTTTAGTTTAGGCATGCATGTAATCATGAAGGTACATTCATTCATTCTCTTGAATGAAACGTTTGTGCATTTTCCTTAAACTCTTTTAGAAGCTATTTGAAGATCATTCATTTCAAATATTAACCCTTTATTCCTCGAATCTTTAAGGCTTTGTTGAAAACCATGTGGTGACGAGGATAATTCAATTGATCATAAAATTCATCTTCTTGTTAAATCTTCAATCAACACTCATTTGATTCAAACAATATTCTTTTTATATCTTCTTTGATCTTGTGATACTACTGTTTTGGTGTTCTTAGAATGAGTATATATATGCACTTGTTAGAGACTTCTTTCTTGTCAACTTCTGTGAAAAGGCTTAAGTGCAAACATCAGTAGATCATCATTCATAAAACTTAGTGTTTATTCCATAAGGTTTGTTAACATTAAAACATTCATCAAAAAGATTTTTGTTTCAACAACCATGACCTGAAGGCAATTGTTTAAATCGAGTTTGAGCAGGTGAAGTAATGGCACGACAAAAAGCAGCCGCCATTGTAAACAAGTGAAAACGGAAAAAATTGACGTGAAGACGAAATAGAAAGAGAATGCTTGATACCGTGAGAGATCCCGAATGCGGTGTCAAGAGATCCTTGCTTTTCTCGCTAGTCTCTCACCGTCGGATGGTGTTTTTTGCTATTTTCCACTGGTTCACTTATTTGCTCTTATTTTTTATTTTTTGTCAAAAGACTTATTTGCTCTTAAATTAAATGGATTCTACTCTTTACCCAACATATTTTGCTCACGCCCAACTAAAATACCGAAAATACTCATGCGTGAGTTAACTCACGCGGGTGTTAAATATGCGCAACTTAGCTCTCGCTATGTGAGTTAACTCACGCTACATTCTGTTTTAAAGACAGGCAAAACCTCATTTCCTTATTTCTCATCTAAAATCTCCAAAATCTCTCTCAAATCACCCAAATCCAAAATTCCTTCAAGTTCAAATCAAACAACACTCCATTAACAAGTAAGTTTTCATAATCAAACACCATTAAACTTTTATATTTATATGTTAGATTTTTTCTCTTAAATTAGAAATTTTTACATTTAGGGTTTGTTTAAATTTTGGTTTTTTTCCAAGAAATCATACAATGTTTACATGAAAATGACTTGTGTTGCTTAAATGTTTAGATGTTTGCATGTTTATGTTGTAGTTATGAGTTTTAGGGTTTATGTTTATTTTGCACTCCAAGTGTTTGATGAAATGTTTGAATGAGTTTTGCATTGATTGTTTAATTTTTTATGGTGTAGGTAGGTTTGAAACAATAACCGATTTGTTCAGTGTTAGCATACGCTTCAACGATAGAAACCCTCAGATGTTCAAGGTTCGGTACATTAATGTCACGTTAAGATGTCTCAAGGATCAACTGGATGAAATCAACCAAGGAATCAACCCTGGAGACACAAGGAGTGTGGAATACATTTGGTATGAACATCCAACGTTGGACGACGGGAGAATAACGTTCAGTCGGCTAGAATTAAAGAACGACGACGTGAGGAGCATGTTCTCAATTTTTTGGCAGCATAGCATGGTTCCGTTTATCGATATGTTTTTCATGTTGCTGAGATCAACTGAAGATATTCTCAACAATTTGATTCCGCCAGAAGATCGTGATTAGGTAGGGAATGCACCTTCCAACTACAACAATTGTCGTACCTCTGAAATTGGATAAGGTCAAATCTGTTAAATACAGCTCTCAAGCATTCACCCGGAAGTTTTATTGTTCCTTTCAAAAATTAGGTAGTGATTTGCAAGCCCCTTTGAAAACAACATGTATTATGCATAATCAACTATATAAGTTATGATATCGAATTCCCTCGTATAAGATGAGTGTCATGGAATGCACTTCATTCTTTATGTGATGACTCGTCTTATACGAGGGAATTCGATGTGATAACATATATAATTGATTCTGCATAATACATGTTGTTTTCAAAGGGGCTTGCAAATCACTACCTAATTTTTGAAATGAACAATAGAACTTCTGGGTGAATGTTTGAGAGTTGTTGTTTAACAGGTTTGACCTTATCCAATTTCAGAGGTAAGACATATTTAGGAAGAATGTAATGTAACGTAAATGAAATTAAAACTAAATACAGTTGTGTATTTTTTGAATTGATTATGTGTACTTGTGACTTTATTTTTTACATTTATTTTTTGAATTGATTTTGAATTTATTTAATACGCAACTTTATTCGAATTTATTCAATACACAACTTTATTCGAATTTATTTAATACGCTACTTTATTCGAATTTATTTATTCACTATGCAATTTTTATTTGAATTCACGCTGAGTATAATTAGTCTTTATTCGAATTTATTTATTTAATACACAACTTTTATTTGATTTCACTTTATTCAAATTTATTTATTCAATACACAATCGTAAAATAAATGCAAATATAAACAAAAATAACAGGCATAACATCTCATTTTATTAATAATTCTGATTACATTTACAATGGGGTAAAACTAAATCTGCATAAAAAAGAACGCAAGAAAATCAGCTTACCTGGGATAAAACTAAATCCCCCAAGTAGGTTATTCAACCTTCTTGGGGTAAAACTACATCTACTTCATTTTACCCCAACAAGGCTGCTCACCAATCATCTCAAACTCAAAAGAACCTCTTGAGTTCTTCAAAGATGCCTATTTCTATGAAAGGCTAATGATGGAAAAATAACATTGTTGTTGTAGAAGGAAGAGGAGGGAGGAGAGTGAGAAGGAGAGAATGTGAAAAATCGTGTGAGAAATGGTGAAGAAGAGGAGGGTATTTATAGGTGGTTTAAGGCATAGCACTTAATGAGGTCAAAAAACGTGAAAAAACTTTAAAAAAAAGTGTAAAAACCATTAAAATACATTGATCACGGTCCAAAATACGTGTTCTTTGTGTTCATAACCACCGGTCATCCTGCGTGAGTTAACTCACGCCACCGATTAAAGATGCGTGAGTTAACTCACGTTGCATGCATGGGGAGCGTGAGTTAACTCACGCATAGGTAAAACCGTCATTTTATTGGGAATGGCCAAAAAAAAATGATGGGTAAAGAGCATAATTCTCCAGATTATCAAAATCTTCTTTCACTCCTTGAAACGAGAAAGTTAAAAAAAGGATTTCATGAATATTATTTAAGTTTGAATTGACATGAAATTAACTTAATGCCGTGACTTGTACCATACCATTGATTTGATATTCACACTCCATCCTAAAAGGGTGCTGCCAAAATTGCAAGCATGTAAATGAACTAATAATATAAAAAAGGCTTATTCAATCACCCAGTCCCTTAACTTATTTGATTGTCTCAATTTGATCTCTTAACTATAATTTGTACTAATTTGGTCCCCTATGTTTTGCTCTGTTACTAGTTTTAGTCATTTGCGTTAGTTTCTCTCAAAAAACCGTTAACAGAAATGACTAAAACTAGTAACGGAGTAACACATAGGGGATCAAATTGGTACATAAGTTAACGCTTTTTTGAGAGAAACTAACAGAAAGGACTAAAACTAGTAACAGAGCAAACATAGGGGGCCAAATTGGTACAAATTATAGTTAGGGGACCAAATTGAGACAATCAATTAAGTTAAAGGACCGGGTGTAGGGGTGTAAGTGGTTCGGACAAAACCGATGAAACCGAAAATTCAAACCGAACCAAACCGAAAAAGTATCCGACCTTGTTGGGTTCGGTTAAAAACCGAACCGAACCAATCTAAACCGATCTAGTTTGGTTTGGTTCTCGGTTTTTTATTTTGAGATCCAATGAACCGAACCGATGCTAACCTCACTCCCCATTTTTGTTATCTCTTCTCACACACACTATGATTAAACTCAAAATTACACTCCGAACATAAAGTTATCCTTAATCCATTCACTTTCTCCCATATCATCTCATCTCATCACTCATAGTGTATTTCATTTAAACTAAAAAAGAACACTAGTCTTCAGTCACACATAACCCATCATTCTTCATCCCCGCTAGGATCGTCCATCTCTTGTTAGTTTTTTCATGTTAGTTATACAAAATAGTTTGAAAAACAGAGAATACGGAAAACTAAGTTCTATGAAATATTTGAGTATGTTGTATGCATGAAATACAAATTTGTGAAAATATGAATTTTTTAATTGTATTTTCAAACAAACCGATCAGCCGAACCGATTCAAACCAAACCAAACCAACTAATTTGGTTCGGTTTCTTTTTTAAAAAAATAGTAAAAACCGAACCAAACCAAACCGATGAAGATTTCATTGGTTCGGATATTTTTTAACAAAAAACCGATCCAAACTAAACCGTTACACCCCTAACCGGGTGATTGAATAAGCCTATAAAGAATGAGCAATTACTAATTTAGTTCTTAAAATTATATGATCAGAGATTTTATTTTTTGTAACAAAAAAAGAAAGACAATTTTATCTATAAATTTACTAATTTCAAAATTATCGTTCATACGTCTCCAAAAAAAAAATGATCGTTTAATAATTTCAAGATTATATTGAGTAGATCAAAAGAATTAGTACTTAGCATGATAAAATTTTAACTTTAGAATTTTTTTTCTATTTTTTTATTGATTTACAAAATTAAACTTCTTAGCCGAACTTAATTAGCCAATCGCTCTTATTAAAAATAAACAAAGCTGCAAGACCAATGCATGTACTGCCTCCAAGTTGCTCATAAGAGACAGCCTCTAACAAATTGAGGTTTATTGTTTAATGAATAACCTATATGCCAAATCAAACACCGGAAAAATCACTCTAATCAAACAAACTTTACTTGGTCAATCTCATAAACTAATTAAACGTCATCAATAATATTACTAATCTAGATGGTGTGTGTGTGTGTGATAGTTCGGTTTCAATTTTTGCAATATTTTTTTACGACATCCAAACTAAAACAAACCAATGAAGAATAAGTTAAAAAAAAAATTAAAAATGAAGGAAGTTATAATCTAAAAGAAAATTAACTTATTTTTTGTCAATTGCTATAAATATTTTATACTGTTGTAAAAAGTACGCGATCTAAAATATACAACGTGTTTTTTTAAAATACGTTGTCAATATAGTGTTGTATAAAAGTTTGATTCGGATGTTGCATGACTTTAACTTTGTTGCCAGAGACAATACATAATATATGAATGGGTCAGGTTCAAATCTCGAACACCTCACTCCTCTACGTTTAAAATGTGTGAGCTTTAACTACTAGCGTACTTGACGGCCAAAAAAAATGTTTGATTTGGATGTTTCCTTAAAAAAAAAAATTGATTCGGATTTTGTTATAATTTTAAATGATGTGAAATTATACTCAAATCAATATATGTTGGGTTTGTTTGATTTAGTTTCATTTGGACCCTTATTTAGAAGTTTATCCGGCATGGCGTCTACTCAATTTTGTAAGCATCCTCAAATATAGATTACTCTCTAATAATGTTTCCACGTTGTACTATATGATTATATAAATGAGTGTGTTGCCAAAGTCAAAGTTGTAGCAATTAATTAACAAATTATTAAGCTTAATTAGTCATTATTACGTAATAGGAATTCTTGGCTTATATGCCGTCCCAGGAATAGACATGCAAGTATGAGTATATGCTATGTAAGGTTAACATCAAGTGATCTAAAATTGAAATCACCAAAAGAAGTGTCATAGAATTTGTAGTTTAATTTGTGGAAAACAACATTGTAAAGTTGCAATGGTTGATGGAAGAAATGCATCTGCACAACATATGTTGGTGGGATTTATTGCAGGCATTTCAACAGTTATGGCATTGGCCTTATTGTTCTACCTCTTTTGGAAAAGGATCATTCCATTTCTTAAGCAACCTAAGGCTTTGGAAGGTTAGTAAGTCGGTGGTTATGTTAGTTTTCAGAGATCGATCCCTGAATCTCAAACTTATATCTCTTCATGTGTCTCTTAGTTCACCAACTGAGCTACCTACTCTGGACGATGGATTTGTACAATTTAATTTGTTATTTCATTTACCTAATTTGTTACGTCTTTGGATTTTTTTTCTCTTGATGCAGGAAAGGAGTATAAAAGCGCGAAATACGACAAAATATCTTTAAGGTGTTTTACTATTGAGGAACTAGAGAGAGCTACCAAAAATTTCAGCCAAGATTGCTTATTGGGTTCTGGTGCATTTTGTAATGTCTACAAAGGAACTTTTGAGTTAGAAGGAATACTAGCCATAAAGAGACCTCATTCTGAATCATTCTTAAGTGTTGAGGAATTCAGAAATGGTCAGCCTCAAAAATGATATACATGCTTGCTTTACTCCTCGGAACTCTCACAAAATTTATATTTTTGTTTTTAGCCACTACAAATTACAAAATTACATATTTGAAACCAAAAGCTTGTGGTTTTGGAATTAGTCGAACTAAAGTGGATACATCGACTAAAACCAAAATTCGAGATGATTAAAGAGACTAAAAATATATATAACCCTTCAATTTAACGTACTTGAGGCTTTTCTTTGTTCTTGGCAGAAGTTAGGCTTCTTTCAGCAGTAAAGCACAAGAATCTTATTGGTCTGGTTGGATATTGTGAAGAACCAGGTAACAACTATACCAAAGGAAAAAAGTTCTCTTTTTTAGTTGTGCTTTAAAAAATCATTGTGTATGCTATTTTTTGCAAAAGAATGTTGCTTTGGTAACTTTGGTAGCTTGAATTATTCTTGTACTGGATTTGTTCCATCAAAATTTCATGCTAAAATGGACTAATTGTGTTTTGATCAGAACGAGATGGAGCAAAAATACTAGTCTATGAATATGTACCAAACGGTTCCCTCTTGGAATACATGATGGGTAAGTTGACTGAAATTTCTTCTTAAAGTATATTAATACTATATTGCTATACTAGTAATTGTTAAGGAACCAATAGTCTTAAAACTAAGCTATTATGTGAAGGCAACAAGAATTAAAACATAAACAACTTGGTAAAAAAGAATTTGACACACATTAAGAAATAAACAGTACTAATACATTTAAAACTATGAAATTCTGGTTGTGGTTGTGATTGTCGTATCATTGTGATCTCGATGTTGCAAAAAACATCGTAGACAAATACAACCAATGAATTCGCAACTACGGTAACAATGTGGTTGCATTTGCATAGACCTCTAAAATATTTACCGTGCAGATCACAATTTGAAACCATATCGCCTCTTATCAAACACTGCTGATGAATATTGACTTTTGTAGGAAACAGAAGGAGAAGCTTAACTTGGAAGCAAAGAATAAACGTAGCAATTGGAGCAGCTAAAGGTTTTTTTTTTTTTAAATGATGCTTCAAGTTCATTTAACAAGAAATCATTTGATTAGCATAGATTTGTTTGGTAAATTTTATAGGCATAGCTTATTTGCATGAAAAGGTGAAGCCAAGCATAATCCATCGTGACATCAAACCTAGTAACATACTATTAGGAGAAGGTTTTGAGGCCAAGGTTTCAGATTTTGGGCTGGTAAAATCAGGTCCTACTGGTGATCAATCACATGTCAGTAGCCAAATCAAAGGGACACCAGGGTACCTTGACCCTGCATATTGTTCAAGCTGCCATTTGACCAAATTCAGTGATGTGTATAGCTTTGGTGTCATACTTTTGCAACTTATTTCAGCTAGACCTGCAGTGGATAATGCTGAAAACCCAAGTAACCAACATATTATTGATTGGGTAAGTAATGTAAAAAACCCTCAATCTTTACTATATCTAATCACTAAAGATTTGCATTTTTCCTTGAGAAGAATATATTGTTAGTCCATTATAAACTATCATTATATAACTTGGTATGTCTTGCAGGCAAGACCTAGCATAGAGAAAGGTAACATTGCAGAAATCATGGACGCAAATCTATTTTGTCAGAGTGAGGCATGCAATATGGAAGTTATGTTAAAGGTGGGGCAACTTGGTATAAGATGTGTGGCTCAAGAACCAAAACATCGCCCCACAATGACCCAAGTTTGTAAAGAACTAGAACATGCCCTCTACTCAGATGATAGCTTCACTAACAAGGATTCAGAAACCCTTGGATCGGTGGAACACTATGATTTTTCACAGGGCTTTGTGAGCATAGAAGGTGTTGGACTTGAGAAATTTCATATTGATATGGACAGCTTCTCCTTTAAGAGCATAAACTTAAGGTGTCTAGAAAATAATAGCATTAGTATTGACATTGACAAGAACAATTTGACAAGAAATCAATAGAAGTTAAGATGTTTAATGAATTACAATTATCACCCTTTTTCTATCTTTCAATTCAAGAATCCAAGATAATGCAATAGCCTCAACGTTGGTAAGTGTATGTTTGTATTGGCATTGAATTTGGCAAAATTTCTCAGTGTGAAAACCATTATGACTCAATAATTCTGTTGAAACTCTAAAGTATAGTAGTTATTTTTTATTAAAATTGCAATAGCTAATGTGATTGATCCAATCTTTAGCACGCATTATTGTCGGTAGTGGACAAAAGAACTAAAATGAGTTAATGCTTTCAATCAAAAAATAAACTAATATGAAGAGAAAGACACTTTTAGAGATCATGACAACACAAATGATCATTTTCAGTGATTAAACCGCATAAGTAAATGACAAATTATATCACTATCTAACTGGACTCATTTGTTCAAAATTGTACATGAAGACACCATTATTTTTGTACCTAACTTACCAGTCCAACGCACATGCTGCAGCACCCTATTCCCAAACACCAGAACCATCGCAATGCTATCCACATAACAATAACCAACTTATTTTTCTACCCTCACCATTTCAATCAAATCGAAAACAGCGCACATATTCTATCAATGCATTTGAAAACGGCATTTTTCACCTTTGCAAATTGCATTTTTTCAACAGAAATTTTCCGTTGTCATTCTTCAACCCCAAGTGACACGCCAATGATCGATTGTGTATATTGTAACTAGCTATGCATTCAAAAGAGTTGACAAGTAATGTACAGAAATCACTTCTCACTACAAGTGAGAAATATATGTTTCAGTTTCATCATAAAAAAAGAAAATCATGTGACAGACAAGATTTTCTTTAAATGATAAAATATTGAAGCTCATGTTTATAGCTCCGACACTCTATTTCCATGATTCTTTACTCAACCGCAATCCACATACCCCAAGTTACTTGTTACAATGTATTAATTCTTAATCTCTGTTAAATTGGATATACAAAGCTGGTGGGTCACCAGAGCTTAATGTCTGCTAAAGGTAAAGTACAACACTACATACAAAGGTAACAGATCATACAGCCACATCAGCCAGGACCTGGAAGTTCCATTGGTGCCAGAGATCTAGACGGTAGGGGAACACCAGCTCCCCTCAGTGACACAGGGGGGCCTGTTACTGTGCTTGCTCTGCTGACAAGATTCGAGTCAAGAAATATAACTACAACGGTGATGTCGTCGTGGAAATGACGACGGACACCTCGGTCAATTTTCTTCAGATCAGAGTACCTCATCTCTCTTTTCTTGGCTGCTTCCAGCAAAGCCACTTTGATCAGCTTCCGAGCACTCCCCTGCAAAATAGAAAACATGTAATGCCTACAATAATACATATATGATATATCCTTTACTCTTTAAAGCTGCTATCAAGGTGTTTTATTTCAGTTAAAATTGTCAATTTTCCATCAAAATGTGCATCCTAAATAAGATTTGTCACAGCTTTTGCCTACTACAAAAGAAATCAACAGCCTATCCATTTTATCTTCCATCAATATCATTTATATGACGGAGAATAGCATGAACTAAACAAAAAGAGTAATGACTTGTTAGCATGTGTAAAAGCATGTTAAATGTATTTTTTAAATTCAAGTATTAACACATTAGAAACTTATTGAATAGATAAGAGCCAGTCATGAACGGATATAATATAGTAATTAAGCAATAAAAACCATAAAACAAAAAAGAAACAACCATATAGTATATTTATCTTACACTGTGAGGGTGGTTTTGAACTATATCAACAGCATCCTGATTGGTAAGGTGTTCCCAAAGACCATCAGAGGCAAATATCAGAAATTGATCATGCTCTTGTAGTTCATGAACAGATATTGATGGGTCAGAGCTCAAAATTGGTGTTTTAAAAGTTTCCCGAAGGCGAAACTTAGCATACAGTGGTTCCCTGTTAAATTCTGCCTTTTTAAGGTATACGTCACCAATGGATCTAGAAATCTGCACACACAAAATTCATCAGTTGCATTCTAAATAGCAAGTCCAAAGAATTTAACATCATACAGAGACCAAATTCAATTGAAACTTCGATCCTTTATGTAAACTTCTTTCATTCGCTGTGCTGGAAGATCTTTGAATCAAGAATTAAATATTTAATACAACCTACAACTACAGGATAAGATAGTAAAGCTATACATCTTAAATCTTAGGGCTGGCAATTTTCCCAAACCCACTCAATGGCTGGTTGGGATCCTCTCCATTTCTTAAAATAAATGGACATCTCCATTACTATAGTTTTGAAGTAAATAAATACAAATGCACATTTCTCGAATTAGAGATATTAATTGGACATTTATACACCAAAACTATGGTAATGGAGATGTCCATTTATTTTAAGAAATGGAGAGGATCTCAACTCCTTGACGGCAGGGCGGATGCAGGTATAGTGTAAGTTTTCCCCCACACTCCATTATTTAAATAAGCATTATGGTCTTCTTATTCACTAATATAATAGTTTATCTTCATTCATTACACAATCCATACTTAGCGTATTTTTTACTGGGAAAAGTGAGGTCGGGTGCATAGGATAATAGGATGTGAATGCAAAAAATTCAGACCCGCCTACCCAATGCCAAGCCTATACATCTTTTTATGACGAAAACAGATTTGGTTGCCAAGCCTATACATCTTTTTGTGACGACATTTGGTTTGTATCTTGAATTATATTGCAATTATACAAGGTCTACGCACAATGTGATTCTATCCACCGCTCTTAAGGAATAGGAGGCTGACAATATCGTTGAAACATGAAGTTAATTCACATTAATAAGTTCTTTAATATCAGATTTATCAACTCTGAGAATTTTCAATCATTACTTTATTAATTTCTGACCCAATAGCATCCCCTCAACACCTCAAAAATGTGTATTCCTAGACCTCTACCTCAATAACATTTATGATCACCATATCCATCAAGAACTCAAGAGGAATAAAAGATGCACATTTAATACAAGATGAATTTTGAGTTATATTTGGCATCTTTCAGGTATCTTCTTTTATAAGATGAAATTACGGTTTGAGGAAGTGTGTATCTAGAACACAATTGTTCTGATGACAAACATGATTGGTACCTAAACATAGTAATTGTAAACTAATAATAGCATACACTATCTCCGAATCAATTGCACATAATCTATAGATATTCTATAGATGAAATGCAGACGTGAAGTATGAGTTTTTCATTCTAACAAACGCTTTTCTAATCAGCTAATTTTTAGAAGCTACTGTTTACAACACAAAAACACAAACAATTTTTCTGGGGGCTTAATTTGAAAGGAAAAGAAAACAATCAAACATTATCTAATTGTCGTAGTTTTTTAAAAATATGTTCTTTGAAAAAGTAGAAACCCAAACACAAAAACAGGCCCAGACAGAGAGAGGGAACCCATTATTTGCTGTAGAAATCCTAAGAGGAAAATAGAGTAACAATAGTTGGAAACATCAGTTGTGTAGACTAGAAACTATATGCTGTATTGCATCATCTTAAATACTCTCTCGTGTATTAGATCATACACATGGAAAGTTCAAAGCCCCTTCAACCATTAAGGCTTTTGAGTGGACAACAATCCTTCAGAGGAATAGCACTAATGTGATTTTATGCAAATATGTGATCCGGGCTTGGGTACCAGACCGAGTGGTATGGGATGCTCGGTGGGGTATTTAAATGGCTTGGTTCTTCCCCTTTGATAGCTACGTCTTAAGGGTGGGTTCCCAGAGATCTTAGATATCTATCAAATGGTGTCAGAGTTGGTTGTCGGTGGCTCGGAAAGGGCTACCAACGGAGGGGCTGATCAGAAAGAGTTAAGCGTCAATGAGTGTCAGCCGCCGGGTCATTGGCGCTCAGGGGCAGTGCTATGATAGGGGTGTGAGTATTATGGAGTGCTCAAACCCCACATCGGGTAGTATAGGATGTTCAGTGGATTATTTAAGTGGCTTGGTTCTTCCCTCTTGATAGCTAGCTTTTAAGGGAGGGTTCCCCAATTTCTTAGATTACTGATCAATATGCATACCTCATTGGGCCATTCTCCCGTCGAGTGCTTCTAAAGATACCTCTTTCTCATAATGAAGTGGGCAGATATGGTGCTTAGATTGTTTGTATAATTACAGGATATGACCCCTAATTTGGAGTCTTTTCTAGATTTGGCATTGTGCAGTGCACTATTTAATAAGAACATTCACTTCCATGCTTTGATTTGTTGAATTACTTTAAATATAGTATTTTCCAACAAAAAGACAAATATAATAAATCAGCAAATTATATAAATCATGAGAATGACGACTGCAAAGGACAAAAAAAACCCAAGCACACATGACTTCTTGCAAGGTGATGTCAATCTACATAATTCATCAATACTCTCAAGAAGTCAACCACTGAGAACGTAACTTAACATACCCCTAAGCTGAAAAAACTACAGACAAGACAGCATAAATAACATATTACATCGAAACGTTTATATACTGCAAAAAATGTTGAAATTTACCAATTTCCAAGAAAAAAAATAGGACTGAAAAATTAGGGAAAATGATATTCTGAATTCCTTGCCACAATGAAAAATGCCAATCACTACAGAACATACCTGTATTAGACCCTTCACCCGCCACACGTTGTGCTTTAGAACGACAATTTTCGGGTCATCCGGATGCAAGGAATGCATCTCTTGTCTAACAGACTCTATGGCCACGTTATGCTCCGGCGAAAGCTGGATTGCCAAAACCTCCCCAGTTGCCCTGACAGCCCGCCCAAGAACAGCACGGGAATCACCGAGGTTTGCAATGTACAGTGAACCACCACAAATCACACCGACCAAACAACAAGATCCCACAGCAGCGATCTGAGGATTCATAGGCCAGTGCTTAGTAACCACTCCCAGAAAACCTTCTTCTGTGGCTTGATATGCCTTTCGAATAACCTCCACAGACATAGACTTATGCTCCGTCGCAAATCCTTAAATAAACAAAAAAAAAAAAAAAAAAAAAAAAAAAAAATTTTAAAAAAA
>Ga0228710_1002194_pt1 | contig 30545 bp, 17 predicted proteins | sample MedpolnodulmetaG_FD_177995 | JGI IMG/M metagenome (GOLD analysis project Ga0228710, IMG submission 177995) | Root nodule microbial communities from Medicago polymorpha collected in Santa Monica, California, United States - pink nodules | ecosystem: Host-associated > Plants > Roots > Nodule...
ACCATCAGAACGTTCTGATCAACTCACTGATCAACATTTTGAACTAACTTTCTGATCTTCAGAGTTAGTTCATGAATTCAATGTCCTTTGATTTCTTATATCTTGGTATGATTTTAAACCTGTTCCTATCTTAGTAAAACACTCAAGAGCACAAGTTAAATACCAAAGAATTAATCAAAGTCCATTTAATCCTTAATCATTAAAGTTTATTATCTTTAAAATTAATTTGAGATTTTTCCTCAACATCCACCACCACTCGACCCCCGGTCCGTCGGAGAAGACACCATAACAAGTCCAAAAACTTGATTCTAGAAACTGACTTCCGATCTTGAATCAAAAGCGATTGGCCGACTCAACTAAGGCACCCCTCAACTCTCGATTATCGGAGAAAACACCATAATCAGCCCAAAAAATTGGAACTAGACACTAAATCTCTATCTCGAATCAAAAGTGTCCAGCTCACCATAATCCAAAAAACCAATCTCTCAAGCAATTGACAGGTGTAGCAACATCCAAAACAAAAAAGATCAGAATATGATTTACCTTGAGAACATTATCATCACCACACAAAAACTTTGATAACAGTCAAAATCATTCTGGTATCCTCAGCCTTCTTTTGGCACCTATTAAATAAAAACCCGAAGACAAAACCATCACCATATAACACCACAAACACAAACCATCATCGCACCCACCACAAAACACCACAAACACTATCATCACCAACCATCTTCACAACCAGCACCACAAACCAACATCACAACCACTACATAACACCGCAACCACCACCACCACAACCTATCTTCACAACCACCACCACCACCACAACCTATCATCACAACCACCACAAACACCATTACACTAACAATCTTCACAACCACCATCAGAAACCATCATCATAACCACCACATAACACCATAAAAATAATCACAACCAACCATATTCAACACCACCATATTGATAGTCCTTAAAACTCTCACGTCTTAATTTACCATTTTATCAATCTTGACGTTGTCATGAAAAAGATCATTTTAACTATAAGTTAAATACCTTATGTGGTTCTTTAAATTAGATGTTTATAACATGTTAGTATTTGATCGAAACAATCCCTTTCTTCATCTCTCTCTTCTCTCCTTCTCAAACCCTAGCCGTCACCCCTTTCTTCTTCTTCTTCTTTTTAGAGGGGTGATTTAGGATCAATTTTGACCAAAAAATCACCCATCCGAATTGTTTTTCCTTCTATCCTAATTAAATAATTGAGTTCACATATTTTCTGTTTTCTTTCGTTTGTTTATGTGATTTCGTCATCTCTGAACGACTCACAACTCTGTTTGTTTTGATTTCCTGTCTTTGTGCAGTGTGTTTTTGATTTCCCGTCTTAGTGCGGTGTTTATTTGATTCAGGTTGAAAGATTAACTTTGAGCAAGTGCAGATACGATCAATGACAATGACTTTGGCGTCGTCAAGGTTGCAGATCCGGAGACATGAGTATTTCGGAGACATAATTATAGTCATATTAGTCATATCTGTAGGCATAGGTCGTTTGTCGTTTTATGCTATTAACATGGATGATGTGAGTTTGTTCACAGATTCATCATTTTTGTTTTTAGCGAATTTGGATTTGTATCGTATCGATGTACACTATCAATTTGAATGAATGAATGTCGTTTATTTTTGTCAAAAAAAAAAGTTAGTATTTAAAATTTTCTTTATAACAATAAACATTTTCTTGATGTTCTCATGAAAATATCAATTTAACCATTGGCGGAGCCAGACAAATAAATATTATCATTCATGAAAATATAAATTCGATTCCTGGATAATTCAATTTTTCATCAAATTTTACTAAAAAAACCTAGCTTACTTTAACAACGCTCTACAAAAAAAATTAAAGAACTCACGGCTGATGGACATAGTTCATCCCTCATCATTATTTTTTTAAAGTAAAGAAAATAACAATTGAGAAAACCCACCGACCACAATTAATTTCAGCCTCCATCATCGGTTAGTAATTTAGTTGTTAGATCAATGTTTTCCTTTGTACAAATTTTAAATTGGTGACCTTAAACTTTGTAACCATAAGCTAACTACCCAATCCCATGGATGTGGAAAAATATTGTGGGACATTGGGACTAGTAGGTCAGCAGCATTTTCCTATGTAAGATAGTGTCAAGTGATCGAACCAAATTTAGGAGTTTGTTGTTTAGGATTCCTCGTCAATATGTTAGACCCACTAATGCTATACTGATTATTCAGCCCATGAAAAAGTTGCATTTGATCCTACGCCTTTCTCTTTGAAACACTAGAATGAGCGTTGTCAACTATGTGTATCAACTAAGAATACTTGCTGATTTTGGAGTGTTGTTGTCTTGTCTATTTTTCTGTTTAAAATATTTGTTGTACGCTCATAGGGAGGGTATAAGGCACTTGTATTATGAATTGCCTTAGTGATGGACTAGTACACTTCTTGTGCTTGAGCTCTAGCTCTAGCTATTGATTTTCAATGAATAGTCGAAGTTATAAGAAAAAGTGGGACACAAAATAGACTATAAAAATAAATTATTGTGGCTTAATTGCAGTTTTGGCCATTTAAGTATCACAATCTTGCGATTTTGGCCTTCATAAAATACAATAACAAATCAGCCCCTAAGTTTACCCCTTTTGCACTTTTGGCCCTCCAGACCATTTTTGACTGGGTCAATGCATACGTGACACCCAAATCACTTTATTTATTAGACTTAATTGCAGTTTTGGCCCCCAAGTATCACAATCTTGCGATTTTGACTCTCTAAGAAAATAGAAAGTCACATGTAGCACCTCACTTTAAGTGATGTGGGTGCCACATATGCATTGACTTGGTCAAAATTGGTCTGCGGGCCAAAAGTGCAAAATAGGGTAAATTTAGGGGGCTGATTTGTTATTGTTTTTTTAGGTGGCCAAAATCGCAAGATTGTGATACTTAAGAGGCCAAAACTGCAATTAAGCCAATTATTATTGCACATTGGTTTAAAAGGGGACACAATTCTTTAGTTTAAGCACATACTTTTAATCTTTTTGGATTAATTTCTCTATTTACTTCATTCTAGGTGGTAGCTGTGTTTTGGAATTGTATAGCACAAAAGATGGAGGCGAAAGTTCATTGCATGGCGCGATAGTTCTTGGAGAAATACTCTTGCTTGCCCTGATTTTCCAATTTTGCTACAAAGGACTATCAGTGGACCATTCGTGAATGGTAGTGTTAACTGGTTAGCACATCATAACTTAAATTGTCATTTGTATGATTTGCGAACGGAGACGTGTAAGTATATGTTGTTGCCAGATGGTACAACCGCAGTATCCCAAGAACTACTAACTCTTGTTGTTTTGAGGGGTTGCTTGTGTTTTTATTATAACCACGTGAAAACCCATTTTGTTTTGTGGGAAATGAAAGAGTTTGGAGTTCAAGAGTCTTGGACTCAGTTGGTGAATGTTAGCTATGTTCATCTTCAATTTGGTGAATTCCTTAATTGGTTGTTGTTGCCAGTGTGTTTATCCGAAAATGGAGATGTCGTGATGCTAGTTTGCGAAGAAGAGTATGATGCTATTATGTATAATCAGAAAGATGGCATTGTTGAACTTTCTAACAACCAAATTCGTTATGCTGATGAACATATGCAGAGCTTGGTTTTGCCTTGTCCTCATCCCACATTAATCTCGTATGCAACAACTGTTTGTTTTTCTGAATTTATGTTAGGTTGTGCATTTGGCATGATGACTATTGATGATTCTTTTAATTATGTGGATTGGATGATGTTAATTATTATGAGTTAAGTTTATATTTCTCCACTGGCTATTGATTTCATTTGCTAGTTCATGGTTGAATCCTATGTTGACTGCATTAGAGTTTAGATGTGTTGAATATCCTACAAAGGATTTCTGGCCATATACAGTAGTAATCATTGTCAATCTTGAGTAGAACTTCAGGTTATAATTCATAACCAATTTATTAAGTGGAAGTTGGATGCAGGAGTTGGGAACAATCTTTAAAATTGTAAAATGTATGTTTTGTAGAGTTGGTTTGGTTCGAATTTAGTAAAAATATTTGCAATAATTAATTTTAAAACCGACTGTTATTTATTGGTTTAATTTTCTTCTCCTTATGAAGTTCAAGCTAAACTGACGTATTCAATATGCTTTTATATGCTACATGTAGTCAGCAATCTCGGCCATTAATTTAAGATTGAACGAAACAAATTACAATTAATCAAACTGCTTTAACTCATCAATATAGATGGAACAACCAAGATCCATAATGACGATGTTAATACAATAATAATCCGTTTCCAAATTTACAAGACATTATCATTTTCCTTGGGCCATGATAGTGATAAAGTATTCGACTTGTGTTTGTTTGACTTGTGTTTAAGGAGTGGGAATACAAGTTGAATTGTGCGAAAAGAATTGTGATATTCCTTAAAAAGATCAACTCAATGTGACTCGTCTACTCAACCCGCGCACATGAATGGATATATTTATGTGGGTTCTATACTTTAAAAATAGACCTTACGTAAAGTGTCAAATCTCATTGATTTTACCTAATAAAAAGAGTGGATGTTGAAAATATTTTGTTCCAAACACTTTTCGTTATGGATTGTATTTTGTCCTATTCTTAGCCAAATGTTTTAAATTAAAAGGTGACTCCACAATTGAATAAAGACAAACTAGTTAACTAAACTCACTACGTCACATCAAATGAAGCTTCCCTGGAAACACTAATTTCACTATTGATGATCAAGAAAATGGGAACCACTGAACTTGCATGGCTATTTCCATCAAAATACCTAGAAGCTTCATAGGTGATCCTTGTTGACTTTCTGGAACGTAAAACTCGTCTTATATTGAGTGTCCCATTAACAAAAACAAAAATTTAATTACATTTCTCATCCAGTGAAAATGACTTATAATTTGGGAAGGAGGAAGTACTCATGTTTATAATGAATAATTTCTCAGTCTTTCTAAATTATCGCGCGCGCACACATATGTATTTATATAAATAAACCTTCAAATAGTGCTATTTATCATAACAAAAACCTTCAAATTAAACCAAATGAAAACAATTCTTATACCACTTGTATAATACATTTATCCAGTAAAGTAGATGGTGCACCACTGATAGTGTGCTATTTCTATTGAACATCTGATCCAATAGGCATATTAGTAAGAAAAGCCAGTAGAAGCAAGAGTTGACTACTATAGTGCTTTCCTTGTAAACCAATTCTTACTCTTCTCTAGACTCTAACAAGGAACTTAATGGCCAGTGTTGTTGCAGAAGCGCTCCTATCGGCTTTTGTGGAGGTTTTGCTGGAAAAGATGATTTCAACCGAGTTTGTGAACTTCATTCGGAGCAAGAAACTTGACATTTCACTGTTGGAAAAGCTAAAATTAACATTGCTGAGTCTTCAAGCAGTACTGAATGATGCTGAGGAGAAACAAATCACCAATCCTGCTATCAAGCAATGGCTGGATAACCTGCGAGATGTTGTCTTTGAAGCTGATGATTTGTTAGACAAAATCAATACCGAGGCATTAAGAAGCAAAGTGAATAAGGTGCGGAACGTCCTTTCTTCTAATTTCAAACAGTCTTATGGATTGGTCAATTTTGATATTCAAAGATTATTTGAAAGATTGGAACACTTTGCACGGAAAGGACACTTGCTTGGATTGAAAGAAGGTGTTTCTTGCAGTGTTTGGAATGGAACGCCTACAAGTTCTGTGTTAGATGAATCTGCTATTTATGGCAGAGATGGTGACAGAAAAAAACTTCAAGAACTTTTGCTGCATGCTAGTGATGATGGCAACAATATAGGAGTGATTTCCATTGTGGGAATGGGAGGGTTGGGTAAAACAACTCTTGCTAAACTTCTTTACAATGATCCGGAGGTAAAGGAGAAATTTGATTTGAAAGGGTGGGCATATATCTCAAAAGATTTTGATATTGTCCGGGTCACTAAAACCCTTCTTGAATCTGTTACTTTTAAAACAATTGATGCCAATAACATGAATACCATGCATACTGAATTTGTCACTTCAAAAATAACCGACACTAGTGACCTGAATACTCTACAAGTGCAACTGCAGCAAAGTTTAATCCATAAAAGGTTTTTGCTAGTACTGGATGACATGTGGGATGGAAGCTATGTGGATTGGAACAATCTCAAAGACATCTTTAATGTTGGGGAAATGGGAAGTAAGATCATCATCACAACAAGAGATGAAAGAGTTGCACTAGTCACGCAAACCTTTCTTCCTATCCACTATTTGGCACCCTTGCAAAGTGATGAATGTTGGTCTTTACTTTCAAAACATGCATTTGGAGCAAGTAACTACAGGCTTCGGTCCAATCTAGAAGTAATTGGGAAAGAAATTACCAAAAAATGTGATGGTTTACCATTAGCCGCTGTAGCACTTGGGGGTCTTCTCCGCACCAAACTGTCACAGGATGATTGGAATGATGTACTAAAAAGTAACATTTGGAATTTGCCAAATGTTGGGGTGCAGTCGACTCTTCTATCTAGCTATCATTATCTTCCGGCTCCTTTAAAAAGATGTTTTGCTTACTGTTCAATTTTTCCAAAGAACTCCATCTTGCAAAAAAATATGGTAGTTCAGTTATGGATGGCAGAAGGCTTGGTACATAAATCCAAAAGACAGAAAAGTTGGGAAAAAGTAGGAGAAGAATACTTTGATGAATTAGTTTCAAGGTCACTGATACGTCGTCGGTATATTGATGGTGAAGAATGCTATGAAATGCATGACCTCGTCAATGATTTAGCTACAATGGTTTCATCTCCATATTGCATCAAGTTAGACGAACATGAAATAAATGATAAGGTACGTCATTTGTCATGCATTAGAAGGAAATATGACTCGTACAGTAAATTTGATAAATTATATGGACTTAAAGGTCTACGTACCTTCTTGGTCTTGCCATTACAAGAACCGGTGTGGTTAATCTATTCCATATCAGACAGGGTGGTACGCGAATTGTTGCCAGCGATGAAACAATTACGCGTGCTGTCGTTGTCAAACTACAGGAGTATCACCGAGTTGCCCAATTCTATTGGAAATTTGATATGTCTGCGGTACTTAAATCTCTCTAACACTGCGATTGAAAGGCTTCCATCTGTGACATGCAACCTCTACAATCTGCTGACCTTGTTGTTGTTTGGTTGTTGGTGTCTTGTTGAATTGCCTGAGGACATCGTAAAATTGGTTAATCTACGCCACCTTGACATCAGAGGTACTCAATTGAAGGAGATGCCAGTACAAATAGCCAGACTACAAAATCTTCAAACTTTGTCTGATTTTGCTATTGGCAATCATCGTGATGGATTGAAGGCTAGAGAGTTGGGAAAATTTCCACATCTAAAGGGAAATCTTTCCATCTCAAATCTACAAAATATCCATGACCCCTTTGATGCTTTTGAAGCAAATTTGAAGGTGAAAGAACAAATTGACAACTTGGAACTACAGTGGAGTGGCACTACTAGTCAAAGTTCACAAATTCAAGCTCTTGTACTTGAACAACTTCAACCTTCAACAAATTTGAAGAATCTCACCATCAAAGGTTATGCTGGAACAAGCTTTCCGAATTGGTTGGGTGATTCATTATTTAGCAACATGGTGTATCTGCACATAAGTGGCAGTGATCATTGTTCTTTGCTGCCACCACTTGGACAATTACATGGTTTGAAGAAACTCAGTATTGCCAGTATGAAATCAGTAAAGAGTCTTGGTTCTGAATTTTATGGAAATAGTAGTTGTCCTTCGTTTCAACCATTTCCTTCCTTGGAGACTCTAGAATTTGAAGAGATGCTCGAGTGGGGGGAATGGAACTTGACTGGAGGTGAAGCAACAAAGTTTCCTAGTCTAACAAATCTGTCTCTGGAAACATGTCCCAAACTCAAAGGAAACATGCCTTGCAACCTTCCTTCGTTAACTACACTTGAGTTAAAGGTGTGTGATCTACTTCTGGAGTTGAGGCCCTCAGACGATCAAATCATCCAATCGATATGGTCTCCTCTTAATTCTCTTCGACAGTTGACTTTGGTCAGCTTTCCCTCTCTAATGTCTTTTCCAAGAGACGGTCTGCCCAAAACCTTACAATCTCTCACCATCCATGATTGTGAGAATTTAGAATTCCTTCCTTGTGAATCCTTGCACAATTATTCATCACTCGAGGACATAACGATATTTTATAGTTGTAACTCAATGACATCTTTTACCTTGGGCTCTCTCCCTGTCCTAAAAAATCTTCATCTATCCGGTTGTCAAAATCTTAAATCAATTTTCATTGCAGAAGATGCCTCGCAGAGTCTCTCGTTTATTCAAAGTATCACAATTTGGCATTGTGATGAATTGGAGTCATTTTCCCTTGGTGGATTTTCCGCTCCTAACCTCATTCATTTCGAGGTGTGTTGGTGTAAGAAGCTTCATTCACTTCCAGAACCAATTAACGCCTTCCGTGACATTAAAGAATTAAGAATACTTGATCTTCCAAATCTACAACTTTTTGCCAAAGAGGGTTTGCCTATCAATTTACGGGAACTAACTGTTGGAGGGATTTTGTGCAATAGAGCTATTACCAAGTGGGGCTTAGAACGTCTCACTTGTCTCTCCGAGCTGCACATTTGGGGTGACGACATCATGAATGCGTTGATGAAAATGGAAATGCCATTGTTACCCGCTTCTGTCATTTCCATAAACATCTCTTTACTATATGACATTAAAAGTTTGGATGGAAAGTGGCTTCGCCATCTCACTTCTCTACAGAACCTTGAGTTTTCATTCTGTGACAACCTCAAGTCGTTGCCAGAACATGGAATGCCTTCCTCTCTTTCTGTTCTCAGTATTTCCCACTGTCCATTACTTGAAGCAAGTTGGCGGAGAAAGCGAGGGAAAGAGTGGCGCAAGATTTCTCTGATTCCCTGCATAGTTATCAACAGCAAAATAATCACATGAGTTTCCAGGTCAGTCTCAATAGTACTACTATCTTTCAGTTTCTCTAGATTTTGTTATCTTTAGCTATCACTAAAATTATTTTCTCTGTGATTTGGATTTAGGTTTAAGTATATTGTTGTGTGACTTGAAAATTTGAAGTCTGATTGACTATTGACATCGTTTCACCATGCTATCAGAATTTTTTAAAATCTGTGGCTAGGCTGCCACTCTTTTTTATTTAGTGTCACTGTCTCTTTAGTGTAGCTGGCCAGACATCTACATGAATCTTCCAGCATTTCAGAAGTTGAACACTATGATTATTGTAGGTTGTCTTTGAAACACAGTTCCTGTATTAAAAGACTGATTCATCTTTGTGGTGTTATTTTTAATAGGAGACACTGGACTCAATGATCCATACTGAGTTTTGGTATGCAGGGGAGGAACACAAGTTGAAGACAAAACAAAAGATGGTGGTTTCTATAGCCTCAAGTTCCAAAAATTGGGCTTTTCACATTGAAAGAAAGAGGTGTCTTCATCAAGGTTTCTACAACAAGTTTTCAAGGTTTTCAAAAGAGGCTATAGTGATGAATATTCAAAAGAGGTTATATTTGTCAATGTAATACTCCATCCAAAATATCACATTTTAGAACCTAATTGTGCCACAGGATGGAAAATTCTTGCATGAAGATAACCAATACAAGTAGTCCTTTTCCAATCAATAAATATGAAAACCACGCAACTGGAACATTCCACAACATGGCAGAATCTACTTGTAAATCCAGTTTCAAACCACAGGATAACACGATCTAGGGATAATTTGTGTATTTATCCAATATACAATCAAGATACATTATATACAGCACAGGACTACCAAGATACATTATATTACTACCAAGCTTGAAATTAGTAGATAAAAAAAGGAATAAGTCCCTAAACATAAGCTAGTAAAAAGTAAGAAAGAATTTGTTCTTTCCTTAAGGAAAGGGATATTCGTAGTATGGTATATACTTTTCTTAACAAATGAGATTTTTGCAGTACATCTATTCCAATCCAACGTTACACTCTGGAGAGTTTGAGAAATATTTCTTGTGGAATCAAAACGCTTGCACTTTCAAAGAAAATGGAGACACCACTAATTAACTAATTAATCAATCAATTAATAGATGAATCATAACACTAAGAATAAATTGAGATTGTTGATCTGAATGGAAGAGAGGCAGAAACGCACCGTACTTGTGGTAGAGAGGTAACGGCCATGGATGCTGACTGAGAGCTTCAAAACTGTTCATGTCTGTCACTGAGGCATCTCCACGGAGTCATTGCATGTGTGCGACGGCACCTCAATTCCCAACCAAATGTGATGCTACAGCATCATGCAGTTGTCTTGCCCACAGCAGTAGTTGTGGCCTCACCATCACCGTCAAAGGTGGCTAATATGACGATCACAATTTCTTGTGGGAAAATGAAATTTATCATTTATTCAATAGAGGGAGGAAGAAAGAATGGAAATGAAAAAGAAAGTTGGGGATCTAAAATCTAACTCTTAGACTAAAACATCCCTTGTTTAATTTGAATCTTAACGACCAATTTGCCCCTTTCTCTATCTATCACACATAACATCACAACTCAAGAAAGAAAGTTTGTTGATTTAGTGATAGAAATTACTTATAGAGTGGCATGTCCTTGTTAAATTTTATAAGAAACTAAAAGTAGAGTTTATTTTTCTAAGAGATTAACTTGGGACTCCAACTTTTTTTCTTGGACCAAAATGAGTATCCACTCCTATAAAATATTATAAAAGTAAAAAATATCTTCAATTTTGAAGAACTAAATCTTTGAGGGGGAGTTTTAATAGATTAGAGTTTCAAAAACAATAGCTGATCAATTACAACTAAGAGGCAAACGAGGCTGCAGTTCTCAATTTCACATTTGACCAAACCAACACAACATGATAGAAAATTCTTGATGACAGAATATCAAGTACAAGTGGCTCTTTTCCGATAAATAAAAATCAAAACCAATATGTTGGGCAGTAAAACAGGAAAATTCCAAAACTGTGATGCTTATATGCAAAGCATCCTACTGCAGAGAAAAAAGTTGCGCAGGCCAAGTGCGTCTCCGACCATCAGGACTAACACCAGCAGCTTCCATTGAAATGTCAATGCTGCGATGCTCAGTAGAACGGACAATGCTGACACGCAAATCAATCTTCGCAGCAGGGCAGCCTTCAGTGCCAATCGTTTCCGGTATTGTCCCGTTTTCTTCGCCAAATCCAATGGCAATGGGTTCCCGGAAAGTTAAGATTGTTTGAGACCAATGTGTTTTCGGAGTGTAAGGGGATGTTGACAGCACAGCTGGTGTTTCCCGGCAGAATCTACTTGTAAATCCAGTATCGAACCATAGGACAACTCCATAACACCAGCTGCATGTTTTAGAATTTTCATTTTCTGAAGCACTCAATTTTGGTTCCAAAGAAGCTGTTGCGGTAAAATCCACTTCATGGTGCTTCATGGTAGCCAAGTCAAAGGTCTGGTATGATAAAAACAATTTTAGCATAGTTATTGTTAGTATATACATCTAAAACTGAAGATAAGAAACTTGCTAGATCCTTGGAATGATTGGAAACATACAGTTAATTATCAAAAAGGATTAGAGAACTCACTAATATAATGTCTTGCAAGATATTTACATTACACAAAGGCACAAACCTGAAGAATAGTGGAACTGGTAACTAAATCTTGATGGTCTATGACATCAACTATAGGATATCGGGCAGCATCTATGACAAGCTCCTCCCCAATGCAAGACATGTCAAAATCACAAACGTTCTCCCAAAATGGAAGACTTGTACCTCCTTTTCCAAATCCTGCAACAAACTGTAGAAGAAAAACTGGAATAAATAATATAATATAGATGTATATATGAAAACATAAGATCACAGATCATCCCCAAACAAAATATCATGAAACCATTGTTATAAATCCCAGAAGAAGAGCATAGCGGCCGACCACAAAAACGTTATAGCTAGATGTTCAATTTTTTCTGAGTTTATATAGTCTATACTATATAAATAAAAGCTAGCGTAATTTGATCTACGTAGCCAACACTACTTAGTGGGATAAGGCTTGGTTGTTGTTGTATATATAAATAAAAACTCAACAACTAACTGTGAGTGACTATTAAGAGGGTGAAAAATTACAATTAGAATGAGATGAAAGTCCAAATGTTGTTCAAGTGTTTTTTACTTGAAAAAATCCTAAGATACTCCAAGCAAAAAGCCACAGCCTTAAAATTTTAACATTTTTATTCTTCAAATATTTGACCTCATTCTGAGATGCAGCGCATAGCGTCTGCACCATCTGCTATTTTGGCTACTATAGTGGCAGCAACAGCTACTACAGCAAAACGCTCTGCTACTACATGTCCTGCAGCAGCCATGGGCTGCTCTGCTACACGACTATAGTGCACTATTGAGAACACTAGAAAAAGGGCAACCCGGTGCACTAAAGCTCCCGCATATGCAGGGTCCGGGAAGGGGTCCCACCATTTGGTGTATTGTACACAGCCTTACCCTGTTTTTACACAAGAGGCTGTTTCCAGGACTTGAACCCGTGACCTTTCAGTCAAATGACAACAACTTTACCAGTCACAGGACTATTGAGAACACTGGTAAAAATTAAATAGTTCTGGATGGAATGATGGCAGAGGAACTTACAATAGTTGCAGTGTCGGGAAGAATGGCACCCCCAGGCTTCAAATACCGGTCACGTGCATAAAGCACTGAGCCAAGCATGGATTCATATAGCAAGCAATACCCCATCCATTCACTTAACAATACATCAACGCTGTGAGGTTGAAGTTCAACAATTTTGTCAATTTCTTCAACCATGCCATGAACCACTTCTACGACTCCTTTCTGGTTGCCATTGACTCTAGTTTCGCTTTTATTTAGCAAGAGACCGTTATTTTTGGCAACCTGAATTAAAATTTGAAGAAAAACGTAGTTAGCAAGGAACTATACATGTAGTTAAAGAGCTGGTATAAAAGCTACCAAAAGCAGGAAATCAATACCTGAGATGCCACTGCTGCCATCTTGGCACTAGCCTCAACTGCAATGACCCTTGAAGCCCCTGCTTGAGCTGAAAAAAGGCTAAAATATATAATAATATAAAAATGTCAGAAAAGTTCACAAGATTGAGCAATCAAATATGGAATGTGAATACATAGCCCCAAAACATTAATGTGTACTTCATAAATGTGTTGTACATCAAAAACATTACTTCCTAAAATCAACGAACATAAGAAATTTATATAGTAACCTATCAACTTGAGTTTGTATACGAAAACGGGGTTACTGGCTTCTGTTACTACTATACAATAAGTCAAAACAGGACCACTTATAAAAGCCAGAATAATACATGGGAAAAGGGTTAGAGTTAGTTAGACACTTAGTTGTTGGTTTAGTTAATAACAGTTAGAATCTACAAGGGGATGTGTAGCTAAGTTAGCACTGTGGTCTAAATAGCAGGAGCAAAATAGACAAAAGGCATAAAGGATGTAGATAAAAGAACTGAGCAAAAGCCCTGCTGTAAGGGGAATCCCTTGGAGTGTAATTTTTTCTCCAATTCTCGGTATTTTCAATAAAATTATTCATTTATTTTGATTGTTTCTATATATTTCTCATAAATACCTTGCTTAATTTAAAACAGGATGGTTGTTTTGAAGACGAGATCATAACCCAATGAGGCTATAGATTAGAGACTGTTAAATGAACTAAGATTTCACAAAAGTCAAGTATGTTTCTCACCTGAGGATGCCAGTTCCACAGCCGACGTCCATAACCACAGCACCATTTAGCAGAGAAGGATTCTTCAAAATTGCTTGCCCATAAGCATCCATTCTAGCCTACATAAAAATAGCTGTAACTTTAATAAATCAATAATAATTTGGTCAAAAAGCTTCAAATTTACAATTTTCTGAGTTACAAGACCTTTATTCAAACCTGAAACCAAAAAATGAGAAGTACATTTTATACCTTATCACTTAACATCTCTCGATGGATGCCAAATGAACTGTAAGACCCAAAATAACTTTCATTAACTTTCCTAATATGTGTTGCAGTGTGATTCTGAGGACTGCCGATCAAAGACCCTTCTTCTCGATTCTTATCAATTGATGTAACACATCCTCTTGAGTCCTTTCCGTTAACAAGTTCCTTATCTGAGGAACTGGGCAAGCTTGAATGATCGTCTGAAACATAAGCATCGTCATTAACTACCAATTTTTTCAAGGCATCTTGATTATCACCGTAAATTGTGTCTTTCAAATCCCTCACAAGATCTTCATCCATGGTTGAAGTTTCTTCATCTTCACCTTCTTCAAATTCACCAAAGTTGTACAGCAATGAATCATCTTGCATAAAAGGTTTTAGATATTTATCATCATCCCACAAAGGCTTAATCACATTCAAGTCAGTTACATCATGCAAGTGATTCTGCAAATCATGTTTGGACTGACAAGCTAAACCACAAATCCAACATCTGCTCTCTGCCACCTGGTTATAAAAGCAGAACAAACCAACCGTTAGCAATATGTAAACGCAAACTCACACAATTCCAGTCAACTGAAATTTATAATATAGTACTTCATTGTTCATATACAAACATATTATAAATTAAAAAAAAAAATAGTTTGCTGGCTGAAAATGAGAAAGGTCAGAACAAGAAAATTGGATGCATACAACAGCAGCAGCAACAACCAAGCCTTATCGCACTAAGTGGGGTCGGCTACATGGGTCCAATTACAACATAATGTTCTTCATAAACCATATTTGGATCCAACTCATTAATCTCTAAAATTGGATGCATACCCATTTTTTATATTTTTCTGCTTCTACTTTCTCGTCAATTGGTAGAGAGAGTAAACTTTGTGTATGTTTTGGTTTCAATTTCGTGGGAGGCAAAAGTGATTCTAGAAGCTTAAAATTGATTTTGACATTTGGTTGAATCATCAAGCATCATTGCTTTTGACTCTAAAATCGATTCTAAAATTCAAAACACAACCTTCAATTCCATTTCTATTGATTCATTTTCTTGGCAGGGAAACTAACCAAAATCAATTTTACATAGCTCATTAATTCATAATCAATTTTCACCACCAAGAAAAAAACACACAATCTGTATGGTCCATATCAACTCATTCAAATTTTAAGTTAATAAAGATCAAAATAACAAACAAAAAAAACCCTAAATTTGCATGTTAAATGCTGGCCAGGATTAACAGTGAGTTTGGTGGAATCACAATTGTTGCAGCTGTGCTTATTGGCAAAAACTATACTTTCAAGCTTCCGAAAACTCATGGTGTCATCATGATTTCACCTAACTCACTCCAATCCAACATACACAAATTAATGAGGTAAAATTGATTCAGATGTGACAATTCACATTCGTGCAAAAGTGAGTTGGACAAAAAATTTGTGTGAAAAATCAATGCTAGAATCAAAAGCTCCAATTTCTAGCTTCAAGTTATAATCAATTTTGGAGGCAAAATCAATTCTACTCAAGATCAACCAAACATGTCAAAATCAATTCTACACCTCTAGAATCAATTTTGATTACTCCAAAAGTGGAACCAAACATACACAAAGTATTTGTTATATCTGAAGTTCAAAACACAACCTTCAATTCCATTTCCATTGATCCAAAATCCTCAGTCCCCAAAATACCGATATCAAACTCCACAAAATCTATTATCTTATCTCCTTTCTTTCATTTTCTCGCAGTTTCTCGCAATTTCTCAACCGCTAAACATTAAAGGGCTATTTGAATTGATCTATTTGAGCTTATCTACCGACATAAGTTTTGTGAGACTGTTCGAGACAACTTCTGACAAAAGCTTATAACATTTTGCATAAGCTTTTTTCAGCTTATTTTCATAGGTTCTCCAAAATAGCCTATGAAAACAGCTTATAGCATATAGAAAAACAATTTAACTTAATTGTATCTTTCTCTATAGAAACAGCTTATGTAAGCTTATACAAAAGCACTTATTATAATAAGTGCTTGTGCTATGAACTTCAACTAAGTTGTCTATCCAAACAGGGCCTAAAACCAACTAAAACGTGTGACTAGTTTTAATCACTAACATAAGCTAAGCTTATTTATTTGCATAAACTATTTTTCATAAGCTCAAAAATAAGCCAATCCAAACGGTCTTAAGTGTTTGTGCTATAAGCTGCAAATAAGCTGTTTATCCAAACATGGTCTAAAACCAACAAATAAGCATCAAAATCACTTTTTTTATCATCCATAACAAATGGGTTTCTCTTCTTTCTCACAATTCCTCAACAACGAAACATAAAATACAAAAACTATCAAAAGGGTTACTTAGTTACCTTCGAACGAATATAATTAATGAGCTTAAACGAAGCATAGAAATCCAAGTTGAGAGAATTTCTAACAGCGTGAAAATCGAAATGGTGAAGAGAAGCACAATGTTGGAACAAGGAAGTGCAGGAACTGAAATTGGAATCACAGAAGAGACAAATGAATTCAGAATCTGAATCTCCTTCGTTTTCTTCCCAATCGTCCCATTGTTGTTCTTCTTCTTGGTCTTCATCATCGTCTTCTTCGTCGTGTTCTTGTTCAACTGTGTATGGTGATTTTTCCTCTTTTTCGTTTTGATTGGTTTTGGAAGGCATGGTTGCGAGTGTGAAGAAGGTTAAACCCTTCACAAACCCTAAAAATTGAGAGCTATATATATGTTTAAAGTTTGGTGTCTTTTTCTCTCACGGTGTCCTTTCTTGTTGTCGGATCTCGAACCGAGTTACCCAAGGCTAAAGAGAGAAACTTTCAACCAAGTAACTTGCTGGGAGACAGGCTCTCGATGTCATTTATTGTTAACTTTTCGATTCTCAAAAGTTAAAGACCCTGTGATTTAAAACTCAGTGACTATAGTTTAGTAAAAAATTATTTCACTCAGAAATGAATGAATAGGCTTTTTCGTCCTTCAAAAAAAAACTAGAGTTTAGTAAAATGTTTCTACCCGTCAAAAAAAAAACTAAAATGTTTCTGAATTTTACAAACCTCAATCAATTTCGTCCCTCCGTCAAATCTCACCGTTAACGGTGGTGTCGTGTAATGTTAAGCGCTGACGTAAATTGTCAATTCAGATGTCACATATTTAGGGACGAAATTGATCGAAATTTTGAATTTTTTTATATACAAAAACAATCCAATTGTAAGCTTCCATTTTTGTATTTAACAACTGAATTATATTCATTTAAATTGTCAAAATTCTAAGGGTCCGATTGATACGCATGATAGGTTGTAAATATGATAGGATAAGAAATTGGATAAGGATATCATATGATAGTGATCAGATGAATTTTTATTCTATCATGTATTTGGTGCACACGTAATATGAAAACGGAGATCATTGTTTTCTTCTATCATGTGTAGGCATGACACTCGTCCCTATACCCTACTCTCATATACTTACTAGTTACCCTACCCATACTCAGCATGGATGGGAAATTGAATTTCATCCCCGTCCCCGACGGGTTTGGGTATCCCCGCCCCATCCCCATCCTCATCCCCATAGTGGAGAATTCTTTTTGGCCAAATACCACTTTAGGTCCTTTTAGTTTGAAAGAATTTTCAAGTTAGTTCTTTAAGTTTTGAAAGTTTCAATTAGGTCATTTTAGTTTGACATAATTCTTAAGTTAGTCTTTTAAGTTTCAATTATGTCCTTTTTGTTGATAAACTATTTCACTGTTACGCCTGTTGTCAGTCTCCGTTTAACTAATGCTGATAAAGCTGTTAAGTTGTTGACTTGGATCAAAATGTTGTCTTTTAAAAGCTTCGGAGTATCAAAATGCTACGTTTAATGGTCACAAATGATCATTTATAGTGCTAGAAAAGCAGCTATTTACAACAACAAATGTCTTTCTAGCACTATTAAACGACATTTATAGTGCTAGAATGATCATTTGTGACCATTAAACGTGACATTTTGACACCCTGAAGCTTTTAAAAGGCAGCGTTTTTATCCAAGTCAACAACTTAACGGCTACATCAGCATCAATTAATTATTAACTGACATCAGGGGTAACGGAGGAATAGTTTATCAACTAAAACGATCTATTTGAAACTTAAAGGACTAACTTGGGAATTCTGTCAAACTAAAAGGATCTATTTGAAACTTTTGAAACTTAAAGGACTAACTTGAAAATTCTGTCAAACTAAAAAGACCAAACATGGTATTTAGCCATTTTTTAATAAAAATAATAGTATTTTTTAGCCTCGAACGCAGTGTTGCAATGCATTATCCAGCAAAGAGAAGTTGGCGATTGATGACTATGGTGAAGGAGAAGATAGAGGCCGAGAGTGTGAGAAATGGTAGGAGAAAAGAGAGAACTATGATAAGTGATTGTCATCTGAAAGATTAAGATAAAGAAGTTGAAGAAGCTTTAGAATCATGCCTTTTTTGGCCTAAAAAAATCATGTCTTTGATGAAATAGTACAACAAATTTATCTCATATCACTTCACAACTTGTTATTACCCATTTAACCATTTCTTGGGATTTCAAGTCATTTAGGTCGGATTACCATCATGAGTGATTGACTTTTCCATATATAGTAGTTCCATCTTAATCAATGTGTTATGAAATCTCTCTCTGGTTAGTCCTTTCGTCAATGAATCATATACTCCTAAAAATTGTGGCATGTTGTAATTACAAAATGTCCTTAAACAAAACACATTTATCTCATTATAGACCTCTCACATCTTAGATCAAACAATTGATTAGGATAAAAGAAATCCCCCTCAAAATCTCACACTAGACCATAAATCGTCTACACCATACTCAAACATAGGGTTTATTTTCTTTCAAACCAAGTCAACACAAAATTCATATGTTTAATTAGGGATCTTTCCAGGTCGGAACTAAATTCTACGGTTTCCAAGACTTATAAGAAAAGAAATCTTCTTCCAATTGAATTTCTTAAAAGTTGAACATTTTCTTGTAATATTTTTCTAAGAATGTTTCACGATAATCTCCTTTGTTTTTACAATATTTTCCAGAAGCATCTAGTAAGTTCAAAATTCAATACAATCATTTTTATTCTGAAAAATATCCCCAAGTTGTTAAAAAGATTGATTCCTTTTCAAACTTTAAGGAGTTTATACAACTTTTCTCTTCTTTATTTCCAAGACGTTAAGAATAAAACAATTCATAAACTCGTTTCAACAATAACTTATAAAGTTTCTTCAACTTCTTTATCTCAAATTACTTGTCTTCTTTTCTAGGCACTTATCTAATAATTTCATAATTATGGAGAACAAAAATTCACAATTAGTCCAAAATGTCGTAGTGAAGGTTTTTATTAGAGAACGAAATTTGTCCCATTATTATATGCATACTCAAAAAATTAAAATAAACTGAGGTTTCTTCATAATGCTATGTAACTTTGCATACCCTTTCGATGTATTTTTATAGAGGTTATGCAAACAATCAACTCAAAATTGAGGTTTTCAATGTTTTGGTTTGAGTTTTTTGCATTTTAAAAATTCATGATTAATATGTCCCTTCTCACAAAATTCTAATTTTATTTGGGAAGCTTATTTTAACATCTCAAATGTGCCTACAAAAAATAATAAAAAAATCAACATCTTATCGCTTTTCTAGACTTTATGTCTACAGGAAAAATGATCAATTTTTTTTTTTTATGGAAAATGTTAAAGAGTACCTCCGAAGCACTATTTAAAACTTTTATATGATAACTTTTTTGAAACTATATGTAATCGAAGCATTGAATATTAAAATATTTAATTATTGTGAAATATTTTCTTCTTTTAAAATCCTTAAAGAATGCTTCAGAAGCATTCGTTAACAAGACCATATTTTTATTTATTTCTAACATTCAACCTCTATGTCATTTTTCTGGAGGTGGTGGAAGACTTGTCCACTTTCTTGTATTCGAAGTGTTTAAAAGTGTTTGTTTGTAATGAGTTTTGACTTTTGAGTATCATTATACTCTCGTCAATAATTTTTGCTAATACAAAAGTTTATCGGCTAAGTTTTTATTTTTGATAATAATCTTAGGGCTAATTTATATTGAATCTTATGACGTGGATTCATCCATTGCACTCATTTTTATTTTTTTTTACAAAAGCAAAACAATATATATTTATTTAAATTGATAAAATATATCAAATACAATAATATGATCAACATCGCTAAATCTACGAACAAACTCGCAACATCCAAGTTAATAACATACAACGACAAAATATCTACAAATAATATGATAAAATCTAAATCAACAGAATACTCATGCTTTCATATCTGCAACGTTGCGCACAAATCATTGATTGAATCTGTGTCTGACTGAAATTGATCTTTCAATGAGAATCAAATGAACACCACAACAAAACGTGAAATTAATCAACGCCGCACAAGACGACAAACAGCACAACGCTACATTCAGACGATGAAATTAAAAAAAACACAAAAGTAAAAACTAGATACGTTTGAAAATCACTTATTTACATTAAAAGAAATGGAAAAAAGATACATATGAGTGATTCTAGATAAAAAAAAAAGGACCTATAATCACCCCTCCTCGATGATGAAAGAGAGAAAGAAGTTAGAAATAAAGTTTCTCGCACAAAAAAAACTAGAGCTATTTTCTTTTTTTCGTTTTGGTTATTTGCACTCATCTCTTATATATTTCCTTATTCATTTTTTAATCCATATAACAAAATTTAACAACAATGAATCACTCATACGCCGTTCTGTAATTAATTTCTCCAACTGTATAAATATTTTATTTTTTGGTAACACCCAAGTGCATAATTTAAGAGGTTGCAAATCGAACAGAATGATCACAAAATTCCATCTATATATGAAGTGTATGTGGAGGGAATGCAAGCACGCATGACAACATCAAATCTTGATCTTAAAATCTTACAAACGAATTCGACTCTTTTTAAAGTAAGTAATTTATTTTAAATAAAATTGAAAAAATACCGGTCGATATTTCAATACATCCATGCTATATTAATCCTTCTAAAGTCCATGTGATTGATATTAATGGTTGATTAAAATAAACTGCTTACTTTAAACCAATAAAATCTCATACAAAGATTACCTTATCCGATACTATGCAGTTAGGAGAGACTCGACATTCATGTTGTCGGAACATCGGTGACCATTTGATCAAAATTGGTCGGTCTAAAAAATGAAAGTGTTTATTTTTATAATTCAAAATACTCGACCTGAACATAGATCATCCGATTTAGATTGAACGATCACCGATATTCCGACGACGTGAATGCGGAGAATCCCTTACTGCAGCATGCCGAATCCCTTATCTCCCACTCTCTGCTTTATATGTATATCTATATCTATATTATGTACATGTATGTATACATTTAATGATATATCTATATCATATCAAAACTCAAAAAATCATATTGAAGTTGTCCACTTAATGGCTCCATTGAGGATCTCAAATTGTAATCATCTTCAAGTTTCATCCAAGTAGAGTAATCAGGCATAAAACCTTCACTAGAATTATTATCACTACTCCATTGTTGAATTGAATTTTTTTGTTGATTTTGAACATCATCAACATGAACAAAATCATTAACTTCCACAAACATATCAGCAACATTGGAGTCTTGACCTGTGAGCTCTTGCACAAGTGCTCTAAAATTTGAAGCACTAGTCTTCACTTTCATAGGACTTGAGATATAAGTAACTTTTACCTCTTTTTTGTTCTTTTTGCTTTGCTTTTTTCCCTTCATCACATGGTTGTTAACACCAAGCATGTTTATCTCACTTTTCATCATATCAAAAAAAGAACAAGAGATTCAAAATATTAGTGTTTTTGATTGTTTGATGAATATGTGATATTATGATTAAAAAATACAACTTTGGCTAAGTATTTATATGAAAGGTATAAGAGAAAAGGATGATGCAAAGTCAAGATGAATTTCCTAGAATCTCATTATTATATGGTTTATTGAAAGAAATTTAAGAGAGAAAAAGTTGTGTTGATGGTGGAAGAGGAAACTGGTTAGAAACTGCGCAGGTTCGGAAGATTCTATTGGTAATGCTTTAGAGAACCCCTTAACTAATTAAGTATATATATGATATGATGATATTTTGGTGACACCTATATTTTTTTTAATATTAGTGGTTTTGGTTCAATGAACGTTTTGGTCCCTAGCGCAGCCATACATGACTTGGAATCTAAAATCTAGATCTCCTCCTTTTTGTCATAAAGGATATAATGTAATTTTATTTTTTTTATGAAATTTACATCAAATTTAAAGTTTTCCTTTTTAAACTTAAGTTTTTAGTAGATAGAGAAATAACAATAGTTATTGAAAACTCGCACACATTAATGGATAAGTCGAAATTCAAACTTCTGTTATAGTGTTCGGCCTAACAATTTCTTCGTTTTTGTGAGTTGAGCTATAATTTGTTAACTATTTATTAATAAGTACATGATATTATCCATACCAACATATAAAAGGAATACATGATTTTCGGCTAAATTTTTTTGATTTTCTATTGTACTCTTCATTTATATTATTCTAAATATAATTTTATCTTTTGTATATTGTTATTTAAATTTTAAATTAGTAAGTTATTTAAATCTCATTATAATAAGAACAATTTCACTAAAATAGGAACAAGTTATATCTTTATTTGATTGTGGTGTATTTCTAACAAATTATAATCAAATTAGCGTTCCTTTTTCTATAAAAAAAAAAAAAATCAAATTAGTGTTCGTCTTAACGTTAATGGTCATAATGATATTAATGAATATATTAACAGATACTCATCAATATTTTTATTTTTGTTAAAACTTCGATTCTTAAAAAAAGAAATGTTGATAATCTTGAATTAAATCGTGAGTTAAGTATAATTTAACTTGAATTGTTTCAATTGAACTCTAATTCTCCCCAACATTTTTTTTTTATAATAATTCTCCCCAACATTATCACCATATTTTGATTAACGCTTAATTCTAATCCTCTAGACCTCTACATGTAGCTTTCATACTTAGGCGGCAAGCATTATTTTATTTTTATACTAACATATATCAAACTAGATCGATGACCCGTGTGTCGCACGAGTTTATTGTTAAGAGATTGACATACGAATAATAAAATGCAATATATAACTGGTAACAGTGGAAAAAAAAGAACAGTGGCGTCAAAGGGTGTTCATAAGTTGCAAATCGAAAGAGTGGCGCCAAAGGATAATTAGCAAAATACAGTGGGATTTAAATTGTACAATTCAAAAACACTACCGATATATGCTTCAGTATGTTATATACTTCAAAAAACACTACTAATAACAATCCAAAAACCATTACTTAAGTTATATGCTTCGAAAAACATGCTAAATTATTAGGTTAAGTTGTTGCAAACCTAACAAAATTAATAAATAAGGATAAGTGTACATAAAAAAAAGGTACAGAAACAATAGAAATATATAAACGATGACACAACAAGATATGAATGAAAATGTCATTAGTGATGAGAAATTGGTGCGCTGCATTTTTTTAAATTGCTGCTAACCTAATACAACAAATTAGAGAGAAAATATTATGTTAAGTTGGTGCCTAACAAAATTAATAAATAAGGATTAATCTCTTTTTTTAGGGAATATTAAATTAATCTCTTAATTGGTGAGTAATTTACGTAATCTATTGTTATCATGGATTTCATATCGGTAATCATGTAGTTATAGGTACATCTCTCCTTGACATAGCTTCACAACATTTTCAACAATGACCATTGATTAGTTTATTTTTGTTCTTTCCTCTTTAACCTTGTCTTTTGCCAACGGAATCAAGGGGCCAAGTCATTTCCATGAAGCATGGTTGCTTGTAATCTAGATGACAGATGAGTAGTGACGTTGGTAGTGTAAAGAAGATAACAATATGAACAAAATGCAACATGTTTTTTTTAAGCAAAAACGCAGCATCTTGTTTTATCTTATATTCTAATCAATTGTCAAATTTATTGAATTAAAACCAACAGAATTTTCTCATAAGATAAGATGTTCAATTTTCTTGGAGAAAATTGTGTTGAGTAGGTTGGCAAGTTTCATAACAAACAAAAACAATGCCCTAACAAGAAACAACTAGAACAAAAACAATGCATTGATAGCAATAACAAACTATTAATTTTCTCACGTCAAACATAGAGAACTAGGTAAAATTTGCAATTCTTTCAAGTAAGACAGCGAAAACAACAACAAAAAGAACGCATGAAGAACTAGTTAAAATTCTAGATTTTCTCAACATCCAACAACATTGCAAAAAGAACCGTTGGAACATTAGTTGAAATAGTTTAAAAATATTTTCCAGCCACCAAAGATATTTTTCGGATGAGTTATGGATTATGTCATTTTCTTTAAGACGTTTTGTGTCATTTTTTAAAATTATGCAAGTAGATTATTAACTAAGACGTTCTTAGGATAAAAAGCTACAACTGTATCAGAGTTTGATTATACTGCATGATCCGTTCTAGAAATACAACCTCAAATATATGCAATGACCACTCTAATGTTCTACCAAGACCACTCTAACTTTCAAAGGGACAACTCAAAGGGATTGTGGTTCAATGACCACTCTAAGAAAAAACTGAAGGGGCTAAATTTCTCAAAAGCGACCATGGTCTTAAGACCACTTTTTAATTCCGAAGGGAAAAAATGGAGTAGTGGCACAAAAGTGCATCAAGCATAAGAGAAAGAATAAAAAAAATCACTTGTTGTCAAGTTTTGTGTGAGTAAAAGTGAGGGAGATGAACTCTTTATATAGGCGAGGATCCAAGTTAGGTTACAAAACCGATAACTTAGATCATTTGATTGTTAGAAACCCAATTGTATGATTTTGCCTCATTAAACAACAACTCATATAAGAGTTGACTATAGGAGGACACACACAAGTGTGTGTTTAGCATGCATTGGTGTGGGTGAAACGCATGCTGACACATGCAAAACACTTACATGGTGATGAAGTGTACTGAAACCAAAAATAAATAAAAAAACTAATTTAAGGTTTTGTGTCAGTAAAAAGTAATAAATAATACACCACGATATTCAGATTTTACTAGAGTGACTTGTAGTCTTGAACTCTATTTGTAACATTAAAACACACACAATTTGTTTTTAAGTGTATTCTAAAAAAGCTCGTACATTAAAGGTTCTGCACGTCAATCCTGATTTAATGAATGCTCTATAATTTTGTATATAATTCCATAGGAAGCAGTCCCACTTTCACATTCATCAAGGTGAGGCTATCAAGAGATCTCATGTAGCTAGCTACTCCACTGCATATAGAGTATAAATCTCATTAAGAGTTTCCTTTTATCTCATCATCTTATTGCTTTAGAGTCATGCCTCTCATGAAATAGTACAACATGTTTACCTCATATCACTTCACAACTTGTTATTGCCCATTTAACTATTTATTGGGATCTCAAGTCATTTGGGTCGGATTATCATCAAGAGTGGTTGATTTTTCCACATACAATAGTTCCATCTTAATCGATGTGTTATGAAATCTCTCTCTAGTTAGTCCTTTCGTCAATGAAGCATATACTCCTAACAATTGTGTCATGTTGTAATTACAAAATGTCCTTAAACAAAACACATTTATCTCATTATAGACGTCTCACACCTTAGATCAAACAATTGATTAAGATAAAAGAAACCCCCCTGAAAATCTCACACTAGACCATAAATCGTCTACACCATACTCAAACATAGGGTTTATTTTCTTTCAAACCAACTCAACACAAAATGCATATGTTTAATCAGGGATCTCTCTAGGTCGGAACACTTCGGTAAAAATCTTATACTCAAATTATTTTTTAAAAGAACTACTCAACTTATGAAATTACTTTTTTTCAAAAAGTTCCAAACAGTCCATTTAAATATAGAAATTAAATTCTAGGGTTTCCAAGACTTATGAGAAAAGAAATCTTCTTCCAAATGAATTTTTTAAAAGTTGAACGTTTTCTTGTACTCCCTCCGGTCACTATTATAAGCAAACATTCACTTTTTAGATTCATTCAATAAATGTGTATGTGGTCTATATATAGACCACATACAATAGACCACATACATCATTTATTGAATGAAACTAAAAAGTTAACTTTTACTTATATTAGTGACCGGAGGGAGTAATATTTTTCTAAAAATGTTTCACGATAATCTCCTTTGCTTTTACAATATTTTCCAAAAACATCTTGTAAGCTCAAAATTCAATACAGTCATTTTTACTCTGAAAAATATCTTCAAGTTGTTAAAAAAATTGATTCCTTTTCAAACTTTAAGGAGTTTATACAACTTTTATCAAAATACAACAACATTTTAAAAAATTAACATTTCTCTTCTTTATTTCCAAGACGTTAAGAATAAAACAATTCATAAACTCGTTAAAACAATAACTCATAAAGCTTCTTCAACTTCTTTATCTTAAATTACTTGAGTCCAACCCCAACCCCCCTAAAAAAAACTTAAATTTTCAGCTGAAATCAAACTTCCAACAATGCCACATTAATAAAAATTAAATTTTCAGCAAAAAAATCATCTTTTAACAGCTACTAAAATTGAGTTGATCAAGTTAAGTAATTTTAACTTTTGATTATTGTAAGATTTAGACTAATTTGGTGAACCGAATTTTCCGCGAGCATGAATTGAGTCTAACTTAGATCGAGTTTAAAACACAACTAACCTTAATTTCTCGTTATAAAGTTGGCCCGTGTTAGAACTTGTCTGTTTCTCACTTACAGTTTGCATATGATACTTTAATTTTGGGTGAGGATAATAGGAAAATTTCTTGGATTGATTGGGACTCCATTTGTTTGGAGAAGGAGGTTGGTGGTTTGGGGGTAAGGAAACTTAAGGAGTTTAATTTGATGTTGTTGGGTAAGTGGTGTTGGCAGCAGGTGTCGGAGAGTCACAGTCTGTGGATTAGGTTGTTGGCTGCTAGATATGGCCTAGTGGGGGGCGGTTGCAGGCTGGTGGTAGGGAGGGGTTGGTTTGGTGGAGGGAGATAACAAACATTCAGGATGGTGTTGGTTCAGCAGTGAGTACTTGGTTTCATGATAATTTATGTTTAAAAGTCGGAAATGGTTCAAGTACTTTATTTTGGTTTGATAGGTGGTTAGGTGAGGTCCCTCTTCAGGTTCGCTTCCGTCGTTTGTTTGATTTATCTGAAAACAAATTATTGATGGTGGCGCAAATGAATGATTTAGGTTGGGATGTAGGAAGGGAGGCATGGAGGTGGAGACGAAGGTTACAAGTGTGGGAGGAGGAGTTGTTATAGGAGTGTAGGTCGTTATTATTGACTGTTGTGTTGCAGGTTAATGTTGATGATGTATGGTCTTGGATTCCTGACCCGGCAGTCGGTTATACTGTTAAAGGGGCTTATCGCACGCTTACAAGTGGGATGGCTTCTGTTTCTACTACTCCAGTGGTATCTGTGGCTCTCATTTGGAGGAAAAATGTTCCTCTAAAGGTCTCGATTTTTGGTTGGCGCCTATTTGGAAACAAATTGCTAACGAAGGCTAATTTATTTCGAAGGGGGATTATTCAGCATGATGCTCAGCTGTGTGTTACCGGTTGCGGGGATTATCAGCTCTTGGAAAACATCAAGCTTCTCTCCTTTTGGTGGTATAAAACACAATTTGTTGTTTATCATATTAAGTTTCATGATTGATGTCAGAACCCATTGTTATGCTTGGGTGTTGGCTAACGTTTTACTTCTGTTTCAGACTCTGATGTAATTATTAGCTATCTTCTTTGACACACCTTATGTTGGAGGAATAACCCGTTGATTTTAATATATTTCATTTTGATTTGTTAAAAAAAAGGCTTAAATAGGTATTTCGTCCCTGCAAATATAAATCATTTGAATTTATGTCCCTGAAGTTACTAATCCTTTCAATCTGCCACTGCAAATATTAATCATTTGACTTTTGGTCCTAATCAGATTTTTTTGTTAGGTGGACTGTCATTAGCGACGTGGTGCCCATGTGGTAAGTGATGATTGGGCGAGGTGGTTGGCTTAAATAGGTCTTTCGTCCCTGCAAATATAGGTCATTTGAATTTTCGCCCCTGAAGTTACTAATCAGATGTAATTAGACCCATTTTTCAAATGATTAATATTTGCAGTGACATATTGGAAGGATTAATAACTTCATGGACGAAAATTCAAATGACCTATATTTGCAGGGACGAAAGACCTATTTAAAAAAAAAACACAACTAACATTTATAAAGTTAAGTTGAATGAAACTCTATCGGCTTATTTTACCCTAATATGTAGATTCATTGAAAAAAAAATGCATCACGTATAGTGCAAAATAAAAAGTTTTAGTCAATGGACGATTCTCTACCAAAGTCACGAGGTTAGAAATTAGAAAATAAAAATAGACTGAACTTGACGCATAGTTTGGAAGGTGCTACGAAAGAACACAACATAATGTGATGTCTCTCTATGTTGTGACACCTAGCCTTAAATCAAGCCAAAAAGATAAATTTGTTCAATTCAATGATATTGCTATGTACGTAACTTGGCAGCCACGGGTAGTGTGTTATTATTTGTTGGTCATTTGAAGAATAATGCGACAAAAACTTAGTCTATCTAGAACTAGAAATATCCTAGAAAATAGAAAAAAAGTCATACACGTGCAATAGTAAATTCAATGTTCAAAAATTGTCAAATAATAATAATTTTTAAATTAGGAAAAGAAATTTATGTTCACAAAATTGACATAACTTAATAGGTAAGCATCACCCAATTGCTGATGAGGGGCATCTCAAATTGAGGTCAATGTGTATGTAATAAAGACAAACGAGGTCTTTTCTGATTTAGGAGAGTCGCTATGGTAAGAAAAAATAGTAATTACACAAATGATTATCATTATTTGGTTAAACAACTATCCAGAACTAGTTGAACATTGCGCCGGAGTTTAAATTCAAGTAACTCACTTGTTCATTTTAAAAGATAAATTTGTAACCATTAAACTACTTGATAAAAAACTATCAAATATTAATTACACAAATGATGAATATTTTTTGAGAGGAAAAATGATCAATATTGTTATCTCACAAATAACAGTCGGCATCTACAAATAAAACTCGGTGTTTATGTGGTAAGTAAATGAGTTTAGGAGTAATATCAATATTTCTTGTTTATTATTGGTAAGTAAATGAGTTTAGGAGTAATATCAATATTTCTTGTTTATTATAAGTATTTATTGTTATCCTTAAATACATGTTACCGATTCCATTAATAGTTTTTAACTTTTTGAGAATTAATTTAGCACAATTTTCAAGACATAATTTTTACATTTGATTCTTTAGTTTGTGTTCTAAGTGCAAATGTTAACATTTTCCTTAAAAAAGGATAGCGTATTTAAGGTGTTCATTTTGTGTGAAGATCTTTATATAGTATCGTTTGTATTTTTTAGGTTTAATTGCATATTTGGTCCCTTATGTTTATTTTAGGTTTCAAGTTGGTCTCTTATGTTTTAAAAGTTTCAAGTCGGTCCCTTATTTTTAAAAGTTTCAAGTTGGTTCAAAACATTACTCATATTGGAATAAGTCAGCCCCTTCGTCACTTGACCGTTTAAAGATTCGGGTTGGCAAATGGGTGATGTAATTTAACTTATTTAGTAAATCAATTTTCAAACGTTTTTCTTTTTAATTTTTTCGTTTTATTAAACCTAATATCATGTCGTAGAAGGGACTAACTTATTCCAATGTGAGTAACGTTTTAGACCAACTTGAAACCTTTAAAACGTAAGGGACCAACATGAAACTTTTAAAACATAAGGGACCAAATTGAAACCTAAAATATACATAAGGGACCAAACATGCAATTAAGTATATTTTTTAAGGAAAAAAGTTTATAACATTTCATTACTTCAAATGTGTTCAATACAATCTGATATTTCTACCAAAATTTGAAAATTAGCTGAGAATGTAGTCGCCTTATGATGCAGGAGGATTTTATTAGTAATTTAGTAGTATTTATTATTTAGCCAAATCTTAGTAATTTTCTAGAACTTTCTATTATTATTTCGGCCCACGGGTTTGTTATTTCTATCACTATATAAGCAGAACTTATGTAGCCTAAGGGTCCGTTTGGTTCGAGAATTAGGAGGGGAGGAGAGGGGAGGGATTTTAACGGAGGGGAGGAGAGGGGAGATATTTTAATTAAAAACGTGTTTGGTTCGCAAGGGGAGGGGAAGGGAGGGAGAGGGATTTTAAAATTATTTTACTGTTTTACCCTTAAACTTAATTAAATAAAAGAAACTACTTGATTTTACAATTTCAGAGACCAACCAATGACAAAAACATCTAAGCTGCTTATTTTATCTCAAATTGGCTCATATATTTTCCACAACAAGACATGAATCGGTGAATTAACATTGAAAAAAAAAAGGATCAACAAACAATAATAAGTTGAATTAAAATAAGATAAGAATAATAATAAGGTCGTTGACATCAACAAAGTAGTAGTAGAA
>Ga0228710_1002195_pt1 | contig 30519 bp, 10 predicted proteins | sample MedpolnodulmetaG_FD_177995 | JGI IMG/M metagenome (GOLD analysis project Ga0228710, IMG submission 177995) | Root nodule microbial communities from Medicago polymorpha collected in Santa Monica, California, United States - pink nodules | ecosystem: Host-associated > Plants > Roots > Nodule...
AATATATTAAATTTAAAATAAAATTTTTTAAAATAAAAAAAAAAAAAACAAGAGTATGCTACAAAAAAAATAAGTTTCTTTTGGAGCTTCACAAAAAAATAAGTTAAAAGCATGTGCAGTGTTTTATTTTTATTTTTTATGAAATAAAAAGGGGCAACTTTTTAACAATAAAAAAAAAAGGACTGGTGTATAGAAAAATCAGAGCGGACAATTTTTTTTTTGGTACAATATTTTCTCAAGGTTTTATATATAAACAATTTGATTCTTGTGAGGTCTTTATTTTCAACCAAAATTTGGGGTCTAAAGCAAGGGTTTGAGCCGCCTTACTTTTGAACCGACCCCGTTATGGAATCATACATTAGAAGGAAGACATCCATATTTTAATTTACTAGTATTGTATTTTTCATACTTGCACGATAATGTTGTTTAATATATAGGTTTTAGTTGTTTAGATATCATGATTGCACAATTTTAATTCAAGTTTAAATTTAGCAATTTGGATTCTAAGTATCCCAATTTTACAATCAAGCCTTTAATATTGGTTAACATCGATCGAATTGGTTCCTAATATTAACAATCGATTCGTTAACAAGCAGATAGACCTGATTGTAACAATTGGGATATTTTGAACTCTAATCCGCACAATTTAATCGTTGTATGTGACAAACTAAAAGTGGAGTTCAGTTTAGTGCACACAGAGCTGATACAAATGTATGTCGTATACGTACAGTAAGTATCAAATGCAGGAAGCTTTTTTCTTAAGGCTGCAGTATTGCAGAATGGAGAAATAGTACCCTGTTTGCCCTGACACCACATTAACTAATTTGAAAATATATAAAGCTTATATAGAAAATTTAGTCATTTAATTTCTTTTACTTCTATTCCGTAATATCTTCCCAATACATCCAAACATGATGTGCATGGTGGAGCGAGCATTTACTCTTGTTTGCTAATATTCCAATTACATGTCTCTTTCCTCATTGTTTCAAATTTTCCTACATTACTTCAAAAACAATACTAGCTTATGTCTGAACTCAATGCTGAGTAGGCGTACAAAAGGACTCGAATTGGATATCCGTCTGAGTTTGCCTCGACTTTACTAGGAAAATCCTCTTTAACCGAGTGTAAGTTTGGATTCGGATATTGGATATGAGGTCATAGAAAAAATGTTGATGTCCGTCATTAAACGCAAACTCAATTGACTAGTAATTTTTTTCTTCCTTTTTTATAGAGGTGGGGTAGGGTTGGATTAGTCAAAGATATGAGAGAGAAAATTCATCCCCGCCCCGTTGCCACAGCTATTGGCTTATTGCCGATAGCATCGAATGTTGGTTATAGGTAATCTTGATTTGATTGTAGCAATAAAGCATATCATGTGTAAATATCTAAGCATGTACAAAATAATTATTGCTAGTAGTTAGAGGCTAGAAACATGAAATTTGACAAAATCTATGCAGAGGGCATACCAACACTGAAATGGCTAATTAAGTGGATAAATAGAAACTCAAGAGTTTCAAGTTAAATTAAAGCATAACAAGAACACCAAATACTTGCAAAATTACAATAAATAAACTATTTACATTTCTGGTTAAGCCAGTTAATTAACTAATCTAATTGGTAATTATCATTCATAGAAACCCCATTGCGTTTCTGATCTAGCACCTAAACCATATTGACTCATATCAAACCATACCTGCCTAAATACTTTGATTATGAGATCATGATACTCATCAGCATTCAAAGTCAAATAACATGCCAACAACTCTTCCATTTCTTCTGCTTTACTAATCTGTTTATCTTCAATCATCTCAATCATTGAATCTCTAAAATCCTGCTTTGGATTTGATGAACATTTAATCACAGCAAAACTATCTAATTCTGGTTTAGTACCAATAATTTCCTCCACAATTTCTTCTTCTCTTTCTTTCTTCATCTTTTGTTTTGCTTTGTTCCTCATTTCTTCTAATGCCTTTATTCTGCATAACTCAACCTTTGAAACCAATCTTGGTGAATATATTTTCACCCTTGAAACTTTCTTTGGTTTCCTCCTTTGTTTTTCTTGAGTCTTTAACTTCAACTCTTCATGTTTTTTCAAACTATGCTTCTCATAACTTTCTTTCTTCTGAGATGATGCAATTTCACTTTTCTCAAAACGAATATTTCTTAAGCTAGAAGAATTCTTCGTCGAACCTGCATTAGAAGAAGCAAAAGAATGTGTTGTTCTTGGTGTACAAATTGTTCTTGGAGATTCATATTGAAATTTAACATCTTCTACTTCTTTTGCTTCTCTTTCTAATTTCAAGAGTTGTTCTTCCAAAACTTGTTGTGCTTTCCTCTCAAATCTTCTCCTTATATTTTCATATTCCTTTTCTCTATCATATTCATACTCGTCAATCTTCATCAGACCCTTCTTATCATTCACCATTTTTCTTTGATCTTCTAAACCAATAATATCCTCCTCCTTTAACTTAATTATACCTTGTTTTCTTCCACTTTTGTTACCATATTTTCCACCAATATCAAAACATGAAGGTGGAGAATTCTTCTTTTCTTTCTGCTTCAGTTTTGCATGAGTTGAATCTGAATTGATTCTCATATGTTTCAACTTAGAAAGCCAAGAAAAAGGACCAGAAGAAGTAGAAGATGATGACGTTGATGATGATGAAGAAGGTTTTTTTGCACCCCAATTCATCATTATTTTGTTTGCAAAATGTGATAATTGATGATGTTTTGTAAATGTTAGATTTGGCTAAGGTTGTTTTTGTTTAATTACTAGATTGTGTGAAGAAAGTGGAACAGTGATGCGGTGAGTTGTGAAAGACGGTTAGAAATGTTAAATAGGAACGTGGGTTTCCTATTGTTTTTTGTCTTTGATATGAAAATTTTCTTTTTAAAAGAGAAACCCGCCACAAATCTTGTGACCAATTAATCACTTTTTCTTGCTTTTTACAGTTTCTACTCAGAGAAAGTTCTGTACTAAATGTCGATGAATGATCCCTTTTTTAGGTCCACGTAAAGTAGTGGTTGGTTACATCTAGCCAACTTAATATTTTGAACTTATTACATAGACTTAGTCGTATATGAGAGAAAATGAAACTGAAATATTATGAACCAATTGACGAACTATAGTGTATAGTCTATATTCCAGTGCAATTGTGCAATTTAATTAACAAGCTAAATTCAACTTTAATACTATTGACTTTGACATAAAAGTTGTAGTTTATGTTATTGGTTTGAAAGATTAGATGGATTATTTTTTTGTTTTTTTAAAACTCGACATCTGGTTCAATGACGACTAATTTGAGGAACCGTTCATTTGTAAGGGTTTGTTTAAAGTCAGTAGTATGTATGTATCGATTAGTCATCAAAATTGGCATCATTGAAAATCTAAGATCTTAAGATGAGCACACTCCAATATTCCAAGCAATACTTGCACTTAATCCAAGTAGGTTAGATTAGATGAATTATTGTGTCAATTTTCTTTGGGTATAAACTTTAGTGATAAAGAGGACAACATTGGACAAAGAATTTATTGGGGTTTTCCTTTGGATTTTTCTTTTAGCCTGTACAATTCCTAGCCAGAAACGTCTATATTCCAACATTTGTTTGTTTATTGTTGTTTTTTTGCCCCAACGGTAGTTAACTGCCGTTCAATCTTTCCGGCTGCAGTTAACTACCGCTGACTCATCTGCACTTAAGTTTGGTTCCTGGCAGAGCATCTATTGTGATTTTGCCTGTTCCGGTCAAAAAAATAAAAAAATCGAGACTTGTTCGGATTGCTATGGAACTTTGCAAATCCTCTATATGTATATTTATAGAGGTGTTTGTTAAGTTTCATAGCATTCCAACTAAGTCTCGATTTATTTTGATTTTTCGACTAAAACGTTCAAAATCGCAATTTTTTTCCAAGTGCGAGTCCGGAAAAGTGACCTAGATGTTGAATTTTTTCACGATTTTTTGCACTAATGTTTAGGACAAAAAAAAGAGAACATCTCCCACAAAAAAAATTGAATTTTTCGACAAGGGACGAATTAAATATGATTATTAACGTGCCTAAAACTCAAGACACCAAAACATCAAAACATCGACCTAGAAATTGAATTTTGAGCTGGTTTTTTTACAATCAGCTCTATAAAAATACATATAGAAGGTCTGTAAAGTTTTGTAGCATTCCGAATAAGCTTCGATTTATTTTGATTTTTCGACTGAAACACGTAAAATCACAATTGATTCTCTTCCGGGAACTGCACTTATGTGCAACAAAGCGTAAGTTAACTACCGTTGGGGGCAATTTCGTAACTTCCATATGTTTTAGGAATTTTTTTATGTCAAAAAAGCAATTTTCTCTTCCTAGTTGATCGAAGAGTCATGGGCCTTGAAGGCCTAACCTAAATGATGATTGGATCAAGCACCACCAAGATTTAAAAATTGCTCTTCTCACTTATGAAATTGCTCATTTCCTTAAATACAGCGTGAGTTAACTCATGTTCGCATTTTTAGCGTAAGTTAATTCTCGTCGGCATTTTAAGATTGGTTGATCCGACTTAAAAAGTGATTGAATCGATCTTAAAAGTGTCAGCGTAAGTTAGCTCACGCTGAAAAATGTCGAGCGTGAATTAACTCGCGCTGAATTAGGAGGATGAACAAAACCAAAAGGATAATAACAATTTTCATCCAGATTTGCGTTGCACAAACAAAATAGAATCAATTGTTTCACTTAAAGGGTATAATGTGGTGCCGAAACTAGCCTCGACGTCATTTAAAGATAATCATTCCTAGAGATAACAATCCTCAAAGGCCAAATATGCCTCCCTCATTCTGCATTTCGTGGAACTCGTTTGACTTAAAGACACACCTCCATCCACCTCAGTTATTAGATATACAGGCGCATAACCTCTTTTATGAAATTACATCAAAAGTCATCTGCGTATAAATAGCAATAAGCAGGTGAGAGATCGAATGCATTATAGATATGAGGTTCACTCTCATATATGATCACACATTCCCAACCTCACTTAAACTTTAGGTACACCGTGCTTGACTTTGGTATAAGGCATGGAGACTACATCATCAACTTTGTGGATCAATCCTTTGTGTTCATCCAGGAACAAGAGTCAATGAAAATAATCCATAATTTTACGAATTTGCAAATACATCTTTGATCCAATAATATACTCCCTCCGACCCATTTCACATTTATTAAGAAAAAACGTATAAGTGAAAGATTCTAGCAATAAAGTGTGAAATGAGAATAATTTTATTAAGAAATTTTTTTGAGTGTCCTTATTAACTATTGATGCATTATTCTTTATCATAAATGCAAAGTATAATATATTGAATTGGAAGTGGTGAAAATAGTATTAATTAGTGTTATAATTGGAAAAGAATAATTAATATCGTATTGAAAAGTGAAATGGGTCAATTTTTCTGGGGAAAATATTTTTTTTATAAATGAGTCAGTTATTATGGGACGGAGGGAGTATTAGTTATAATTCTTTTGTTAGTATATGTGTGTGAGAGAGACTATAACATAATCACGTTAAATAAATATGTATTTCATAAAAATAAAAATAAAGTAAGTTTTAGAAGAGAAATGATATTTGAACATCCATTTTATGACAACTTTTGTGACAATTTTCTCTCATACTCACATTATTTTTAGTTTATCTCTTTATTGCTTTGATTTTCGTGCAAATAACTACTTTTTCTTTGTAAATTATGGTTGTCCCATAAGTTGTCAACCAAATGGTTGTTCAAATAACATTCCTCGTTTTAGAAAGAGTGTGTTAAAATGAGTATTTTAGCATTATTTTTTTTATGACAATATCAAATATTTTAAAGGCTTTAATATGTGTTTCGTCCCTGCAATTAGGGGTCATTTAAAAATTGGTCCCTGTGATCATTAATCCTGACATTTTGCCTGTGCAAAATTTAATCATTTAAAATTTCGTCTCTCTCCCCACTTAATCACTGCCACGTCACTGATTAGTTGACGTGGCACTATTGATTGGTTAAATGAGTTGTGAAAAGACCATTATACCCCTGTGCTCATCTTCTCAAAATCTTCCCTCCTTCACTTCACTTCTCTGCAACACCATTTCTTCCCAAATTTCTTATACATTTGGATCTGCTGAGCATGAATTCGAGTTTAGGGCTTCATCTTCTTCTTCCATTGTGTTGAATAACCTGTTTTCCCTCTAACCCATTGTCTCAAATTTCAATTTTTTGTGGCTTCATCAAGAACAGCCACAAACTAAAACAAAATCGTCCTCTGTCACAAGAACAATCACCACAACATTCACGCCAAGACAATTGGTACAAGTATGGGAAATCAAGTTGATGGAAAGTATGGGAAAAGATTGAGAACAAAACAATTGGTGATGAGTGCAAGACATTTTTCTTTTGCTTTAGATTCAATTTCTTTTTTCGCGAAAAAACTACACAACAAGAACAATAGCTGCAACATACTCTTCTAACCCATAAGCAATAGATAATTCTGAATCAGTCGACTTTGAACCATCATAATCTATTCCCAAACCACCCCCAATATCTAAAACCCTCATCTAGGCACCCAAACGAAGCAATTCACAGTGAATTTGTGCAGCTTCCCCACCACCATCAGCAAGCAATTCAGGACAAATACAAAACTGCGAACCAAATTCAACAATATCCTTTACAACAAACCAGTAATACAGCTGCTACAACACTTGCAGCTCCTAATTTTTTTGCTTCGACTTTTTGTGTGACGGAAAGAAGACACAACCAAGTGATTTTCGGTGTGAGGGAAAGAAGACACAACCGAGAATTGTTCGAAGCTAATCGGAATCGCAATCACAGTCACAATCACAACATCGGCGATGCAAATGTCGAGCCATGGAAAACGTGAAGCACCCAACAACGGCGGAGAAGAAACAACAACCGCACCACGGCGGAGAATAACCCATCAACGGCGGCGGTGATAGCAGTACCTTTGATGTGTTGATACCAGTATCTTCTTCATCATTTTTTCCCAAATCAAAAATCGGTGGATTCAAATGTGTGTTTTGCCCGATTTAAGATTTCTGAATGAAAAGAAAGGGTTCCAAAACGAGAAGTGAAAATTGAAATTGGAAATGAAAAGAGAGGGACTTACGAAGTGGTTCGGCATCGTCATCATCATCATGTTTGTGATGAGAATCAGTGAAGAGAGAGTGTTGTTGATTAACGTGAGGATGACGGGGGAAAGCGAAACAGGGTTTTGGAGAAGAGGGATTGAAAACATTGGTGATACTAGGCTTGAATTCAATAGAGGTAAATATATTATATTCAAATAAACAGGAAAAAAATGAAGAAAGATGAACAAAAGTTCTGGGTTGATGATGATGCGAGATGAGAAGATGAAGTCAGGGGCATTTTGGTCATTGTGCATTGGTCTGAACAAGCCAAGGGTATTTTCGTCAGCACAACCCCTAATTTGTTGACTTAGTGACGTGGCAGTGATTAAGTGGGGAGAGGGATGAAATTTTAAATGATTAAACTTTGCAGGGACAAAATGTCAGGATTAACGATTACATTGACCAATTTTTAAATAATCCCTAATTGCAGGGATGAAACACATATTAAAGCTTATTTTAAATAATTTTTACGTCATACGTTTTTGTCAACGAGCTTAGTTTTTTTTGGTCAATAGGGTTTTGATTCACTGATTAAGGGTAGGGGGTGAAAAATAAAAAAAAATTACAAATTGATTTTGGATTTAAATTGACTAATATAAAGAACTTAATATTAATCTATTTTCATTTCACTGAAAATTCAATAATAAAATTCAATTCTTCGATTAAATACAAATTATCTAACTCATTTATGGACAACTTTTAATGGATGGATATTAATTAAATCTTAAAACACTTATTGGAGTGGTGTATGTGATAGATGATATCGAGAGGATACCAACATAGTTAGGACTTAGATGTCTTAGGTAGCATGCAATGTTTTTACACTCTAATTTTGCTTAAAAAAGTAATTTCATTATTTTTTTTTGAAAACATGTTTAAATATTATTTATTTAAATGATGATTTCTAGATATGGTTGTCGGTAATGGTCAGAAGCGGTGGGTGGTGGTGGCGGTTTACAACAATTGTTGTGGTAATTTTAATATTTAATAAAATTGTATAAATTTTGTTCCCGTGAGCTTAGCTTTGTTGGTAGGGACATTGCATAATTTATTCAGGGGCCGGAGTTCGAACCTCAGACACCCAACTTCTCCACATTTAATTGTGTGAGCTCTAGCCACTAGGCTATTAGACAAAAAAAAATTGTATAAATTTTAAATAATTTTATAAAGAAAGTATTTATTTTGTCCCCTAAAAAAAATTATCAATGAATTTACAATTGATATATTAGATTTAGGGGAAAAATATTGGATGTACAAGTAGTTTGATGGATTTAAATTGTTACCCCATGATAAGAGCAAATCCCAAACATTAGACCAAATGTGAGGAGATGATTGTCAAGTAAACCCTTCAAATTGCTAGTCAGAATGGTTAATATACAACAAAAAAATGTTTGTAATTGGCTTTATTCTCAACATCATAATGAATTTTTTCAAGAAAGAATCTTAGGTGTGGATTTGATAGTTAAATCTCATGGCTAGTGTGCAATTTTTCTACAAGTCTCCCCCATTAGATGTATCTTGTATTATCAAGAAGTTCTTTTAACGCCTACTAGCCCTCTTTGCATTGAAGACTAACCATTTCTCTTTCTCTAATGTTATCTCCACGTCCAGTTGAAATTTAGACTAATTGTTGGTTTAGTGATGTTCAAGTAATGCGTCACAAGGTTGGTTTGGATAATATTTTGAATATCCTAGTAGCCTAATTAGTGGCTAAAATGAGTATCTTAGCTCCCTTGATAATGTGGAATATTTTGTCACAACAAATTTATTTTTTAGCCGAACTAGTGTTGATATAAAGGGAATGTGGATGGGAGTGAAGTAGCAATAAACGTCACAAGAAAGGGGGTTTGAATTGTGACCCTTTTAAAAATTATTCCTGAAATTTAAATAAGTATATATGCTCAAGAAAATTCTTGGTTAGTGTGAGTGGTAATAAAATATTATAATATTAGGACCAGAGAACTCTGGATAATGAAATAAATAAAAAGACCAGAAAGTTCTGAAATAAAAGACTGAAATAAATAAAGCAGTAAATGACCAGAAAATTCTGGATATATAACTGAAATAAATAAAACAGTAAAGGACCAGAAAACTCTGGATATATAACTGAAATAAATAAAGCGATAAAGGATCAGAGAACTCTGGAAATATTAAGAATAAAATAGTTAGTTAATAAATAGGACCAGAAGGTTCTGGATAATTATTAAGTAGTAGGTTAATCTTTTAATTTTAGTTTAAGGACCAGAGCACTCTGGAAAATTAATATAGTTAGTTATAGGTTAAATGTGACGGCCAGAAATTAAGAGATGAGAGAAGAGAGAGAACACAAGAGATTTATCCTGGTTCGCCTAACCGGCTACGTCCAGTCCCCACACTACGTGTGAGATTATCCACTATAGTATCCTGCTATCAGAAACTTCTGAATAGCACTATAATTTGTTGATCACACCAGATCAGTCTGATTACAGTCTGTATTATCAACCTCAGAAGGCTTCTACGATTCTTGATCACACAAGAAAAGTTCTATCTCAAACTATTAAGCGTAATAGACTTGAGATCTAGTTACACTTTGTATGGTGGTGGGTGTTGGTTGAATACGGTATCTCACTTGGAGATTTTAAAAGGTATCTCACGTGGAGATTTCAAAATAATATCTCAAGGAGATATTTTAAATTATATCCCAACTTGGAGATATTAGTGATATCTTAAATACAAGAGATGAAAGATATATGAAGTTTGCTTTGTTGTTGAAGAGCTTCTATGAATACTTCTTTGAATATTCACGTGAGAGAGAATTTAATTCTTTGGAGAGAGATTGAATTCTTTTTGTATATTGAAAGCTCTTGAGAAATGCCTTGCTATGTGCTTGTATTTATAGAGGCTGAATTTGGGAAGCTCACTTGAAATGTACATGAACATACAGCTGTTTGGCTTGTACGAAAAAACAACCCATGTGCTCTTGCTTTTGTTGCTTGAGGCGCAAGTGTTGCAAAAAATATGTTATTCCAAGTGAAACAGAACATTCTCTTCTTTCTAGCCTTTTGAGACAGCCCACGTGAGGTTGTAATACAGTTGTGTATGAGTTGTAATTGACTGTGATAGAATGACATCATCCTTATCCATTTGTAGTTTCACCAGAATGTTCTCAAGAACATTCTGTTTTTGTAAAACAATTTTTTTTCTTCTTTCTTTAAGGCACGTGCTTTTCTAATTCCTTTTTAAATGCAAAGGTTTTTATGTAATCATATGATATTCTTTCCATTTATGTCCTATATCTAAAGTATCTTCTTTTGGTGAGACATAAAGAATATTTTGCTTCTTGAATTTATTCCAAAAAGTCCAATTATATCCTTTTGGTTATTTTCTTTGACAATGACGTTTTTAACTTGTCTTGTGAGCATAGAACCTTCTTTCTTATGTTAAGAACATTCTCATGAAACATTTCTCACAAAATTCATTAGTAGATAACAAGTTAAAAAACAAGTATTAAATGTTTGTAATCTTTAAAACATCAAATAAGGATTTTGTCCTCAACAGAGAGTACTCTTACTAATCCATGGAGGCATGGTTTGGTGGCTTGGTGTATAACCATGATGGAGCATTTCAATTTGGTTTCTATAGGAGTGTATGTTTGTCCAATATTTTCTAGGCAGAAATACAAGCACTTTTAGTGGACATCATACTATATCGGCATATTGAATTTAGGAAAATGATGTGTTTTTCGAATTTCTTACATGTGGTTCAACTTGTCACGTAAGAAACATCTTAGTTTTATCATTATGATAATGAGCCAGAGATTATTAGAGATTTCTATCATGTATTCTTGTCACACATTTCGCGAATGTAATGTTTGTGCAGATGTTCTAGCAAAGATTACAACTTACAAAGGCTAAATTAAATAAAGATTTACTTCTTCAATCAAAAGAAAACATCACGGTGAAGAGTGACTCTTTAAGGCAAAATCACAATTTCATTAAATATTAAAATTCACCGTAACATTACAAATAACTTGCGAATAAAAAAATATCTTAAGTCATGCAATTTTGATAGATAACTAAGGGCTAATGGCTTGAGATAAACAAAAAGGGGTATGATTTAGCCTACGCCAGATTCAGGTAAGATTTTTTAAAAAAGTTTATTTAGCTGAAAATGTCTGGCTAGTGGCTACAAATCAGAAAAAGAATTCCTTCCAAAAAAATCATAAAAAGAAAACTTTTTAAACATAAATATGAATAATATTTTTATCATTATATTCAATTGTATACTTTCATTAAATCATAAATTCATTAACTTTTTTAGTAATTTAAGTTTATTAGTTTACGTTATTTTTTCGCATCTTTAAATGTATTATTATAAATCAAAATTAAAATATAATGTCATATATAGTCGATTCTCTAAAATGTCATATTAAATATTCAAATGAGGTTTATCTCATTGGTCTGTTGATTCATTAGTCTATTTAAACATAGATATTATTAGTTATTTAAAAATGTTCATATGAAATTAATTTTTTAAAGAGGCTAACATTTTTTTTGAGGGAAATGCTATTAAAGTGGCTAACATGTTATATCATACTTTCAACTCTATAAATAAACATATGATAAGCTACATTCCAGTTTTATGTTTTCTAATTTTTAATAGAAAAATGCTAATAAGTGTTCTTGGTGCACTCTTTAAAGATTTTGTTGGAACACTAGTTGAATCTAGTGAGAAATTGGATAAGGAAAAAACACAATGTAAGAACTAGTGTATGTGTGTGACTTAAAAATGTCCCACATCGGTGAGCCACACCAACTAGTAAGTGTTTATATAAGGGTAGAGTGACCTCCAAGGATGTGCCCTTGGGGTACCCACTTTTGTGAACGGGTGAGCACTTACAAAAACATATATATCACGCGCGACGCCGCCAGCCGGGTCGGGCGGGGCTTGGGTCAAAATGATATATATTTTTTTTGTCACTTGAAGATGTTAAATTAATTAATTAATTAATTAATTTAATCACTATCTGAAAGCGCTACACGTACTAATCTGAAACCCAAAACGTGTCCAGAATTTTTTTGGATATATCCAATTAAGAAACAAAAACGTGGTTACTTAAGGATTAAGCCGAAGTAATCCGCAAGTCACTCGTTTTCGGTTACTAACTCTCCCTATAAAAGGAGAGTTCGCCCCACTCATTCTTTACACCGAAATTCACAGTTGAGACTTCCTGTGCTTTTCCTCTCTTCTCCCTCCGACTTGTGTTGACGAGTCATTCTTCTCCTTCTACTCCTTTCTGTCCCTTTCGGTTTCGAATAGAGCGGCTACGAACCGTATTTGAGTGGTCTTAATCGAACGATTAAACCATACTAAGAAGTGTATATCTCGAGCAATTATATATTGTGCAGTGTGTAATCGTAACAGTGATCTGGGCTGTTTTATCCTGGAGACGGCGTGGTTGTTAGTCTACCTTGCACAAACTTGGGTAGTGCCACGAAACGTCTTAAAGAAAGCGATCTGGTCGTGCCTCACCCCGGTAATTCTTTTGGTAGTAATTCTGATATTGAAAATACAAAAACAACAGATTTTAAATAAAAAGTTTTTAAGAAAAGAAAATTTGTATATTCAATATATTGAAAATTGTAATATTTTACTTTTTAAAAGAATAATTTCTAAATTTAAAATCCTTATAAAGTATCTCAGAAACGCTCATTAACAAATTTCTTTAACCATCATAATATTCACTCATATTTTCACAAAGTGATATTGTCATCATCAGCAAGCTTTTTACTCCAAATGTGGCTTATCACTCAAGCTCAACCACCTTCATGTCTTTAAGTATGAGTCTAGCAAAATCTCTAATTGTTTTTAAAATGTGTCCTTTGTGCCTCCACTTACTTTAGCATCCAATTAATTTAATCTTGAATATTAAACACTATGATGGCAAATACATGCCCCACCTTACCTCACCCGTGCCAAATATTTCATATCAAGAAAATCAAGCTTGGAATGATACAATAATAATCAAAGAGATATGCATGTGTGTTTAATTAAAACCCTCAAGTTTCCTTTCAAGAGAGGTTTATGGAGCTATAGTGTCAATAATTTGGAACACTGCAATCAACAGTGACTCCATCATTAACGACAAAATAGATAGTGGAATCAAGCTACCGTGACTGACTATGTCCATAACACATTGTTTGGACCACATGGAATTTCAAGGAACAGAACCCCTACTTCAGTTGCTTTGAATGTCTAGAAAGAGAGAATTTGAAATCACAATTTTCTAACAATTTTCTTATTGATTTAAATAATTTAAGGTAAAATATACGGAATTTGAATTTTTGCACATAAAAATTGAAATGGAAGATTCACCCCAAAAAAAAATGAAATAGAAGGGAGGTGAAGACTTTGAGGATAAAGGGATGGGAATTTTATTTTTGTTTCATTGGACTAAAACTCTTCAATATGGTAGAATTCAAAAACATATAAAGAGAAGATTTTGGAGGATTTTAAATAAATTGTTGAATTATTTTCACCTGTTTATCAATACTCTCAAATCAAGAAAAACTAACTTTCAAAAAAAAGTCTTCATTTCTCTTCGACTCATGTGCCTCCAAAGCTCTCCATTCCTTTCTCTTGTGACTTCCAAACAAAATCGTAGGCTCTGTTTAGGGTGGTTTTCTGTCTTATATTCTGAAATTTGTAAACAACTCACGTTAGAGTGTAAAAAATAATATCAATTGTGGATTAACAAATCAATAATATTATTAATTCAAGATTTTCTCATTTAGTAAAATTAATCACTTTAACGAGTCAAATACATACCAACAAACAAATCGTTTTTTACAGATACAAACAAATTGTTAAACCCCACATTAAAAATTCAATCCAATATTTTTCTGACGTTAACCAATGGCAAGAATGTAATTGAAGTAAATCGGTGGTCAATAAGTCATACAAGTCATTATGTATTGTGGAATGTGAAAGAAGAAGAAGAAGTAGTAGAATAAATAAGTGATTAGTCTTATGACTATTATGCACCACTCAACTTTTATCTCAAGAATAATCCCATCTTTGAAATATCTTATAACTTTCGAATATCTTTCATAAAATAAGCTGAAAAAAATTCTACAAAAAATAAATATACCCCTTGTATTTGTACCTTTTCATGACACAAATACATAGTAATTGCTTTTGCCTAGCACACATGAATCAAAAATCTAGGCACACAACATCATTTCTGTGATCTACCTTCGTTCTAACATTATTCCGTAAAATAAAAAAAGTTCTATTGATGTCATCGTGGACATGAACTCATAAAGAAAGAAAAGAAACTTATCCTTATTGTCTAGAAGATTCTCATCTTGGTAGAGAACTTGTGGAGTGTGTTAACTAAGAATTTAGTATTCCTACATGTTCCACATGTGAATCTCCAGCAAGAAGCAACTCAATGAAAAAACTGCCAGCTAATTTGTTGACCAAAGACTAGAGATTAGACAACAAATGGGATTCATACAAACACACTTTATGCAAAAGTGATTACAAAGAGCCGGCAGAATTATACCTATAAGAACAAGTGAATCACCATTTTTCTTGTAATTGTGAAGACTAATCTCTCAAAATACTTGAGACTTATTTAAAGTTTGACCTCTTCTAACATATATGCAAAAACTTGGTTTTAAAAAGTTAATATACTTTGGTCTAAAATTTGGATCAAATACATCAACTATTTGACCACTTTTTTCTTATAATTAAAGACGGAGGAAGAATGTTTTAGTCTATGTTTGGTATCATGGTGGGTATGTCAAAATCAAGGTAGCTCACCGTGATTTTCAAAAGCTACACACTGTAGCTTTTATAAAACTAAGATGAGTCACCGTGATTCTGACATATCTACTGTGATACCAAACATTGCAGTGAATCACCATTTTGGTACTTGAAATTGTAGGAATCAAATATTTTGATCTCAATGTATGAAGTGACAAAATTAGTCCTTATATTGAAGAACTAAATTATTCAATTACTGCATTTTAAGTACCAAAATAGTAATTCACTCGATTATAAAAATAATACTATTGTAATAGGCCATACAATATCAACTTCAGAACATCTAGCCCAATGTACAAGTTCTAATTAGATACAAATAACTAGACTGCCACATGAAGACAAGAAGCATAGTGTAGATTCTTTCCTAAAGAAAGAATAGTGCATATTTCCAACATTGTTTATGAATTTGTGGTAAATGTAATAATAATATGACCCGCATAAATGTCTCCAATAGCACACAAGTCTCCATCTAATCAATGCAACAAAATAAAAAATGCAAGCAGAATGGTTTACATTCAAATGAAATGATGGCATGAGCACAGTTAGGCCCCATTGTAATCATCAATTGTGAACATTAAGTGGGATTTTACTACTCTAGGGAAAACCCTTCCAATTGGGACCATTAAGATTGATATGCAGTGGTGGCCAAGAAAGGAAAAAAATCATAAAACCAAATATGACACAGGAAATGGTCTAAAACTCTTTCGCAGAGCATTCTCTTTTCTGTCTTTGATATACTCAACGATACACATGTGATGAACCTAAATTGTCAACAACATTCATGTATCTCTTGGAAGAGAAAACATATGGTATTGGTGACATTTTTTTTATGACTTTATAAAGTTTCAATGAAAGAATCTGTAAAAACTTCCAATAAAAATTGTGAACGTAACAATTACAAATACAGAAAAAGTATTATACCACTATATTACAGGTACAGAGATTGACATTGGTACTGAAACATCCCCTGCAGCAAAGCTTGAATCTCTAGTTTGAGCTGAATTGCTAGCAAATGCATAGCCTACACCTAATCCACCATAATGTAGAGATGCATTTTCACATCTCTGAAACACTCTAGCAAGTGAAGCGGCTTTACGTCTAGCTCGCTTTGTCCCGGTAAATAGTAGCGTTTGAAGTAATCCGGCAATAGCTGGTGCCTTAACCACCCTTTCAGTTGCAGCAGAACCTCCACTCCGACATAACTCGAGCAATGCTGCGACTGCATTCTCCTTACCCCTTGGCGTTCCACAACGCATCATTCCTATCAATCCAGCTACTGCCTCTTCCTGATTCACTAACGCTTTGGCTCCGAAAGGCTGTCGAACGATCAAAGCTATGGCACCAGCTGCTTCCTCGGCAACTCCTTCATTCCCTAAAGCCTCAACTAGAGCTGTTATTGCTCCTGCCTCAATCATTCTAACACAATTCTCGGTGTGTGTGGAAAGATTGAACAAAGCTGTTACTGCATCCTTCTTTCCTCTAGAAGTCCCATCTTGTAACAGCCCTGCTAGGGCTTCAACGGCTCCGGTCTCGTCCGCGATTATCTTCTTATAGTCATGGACTGCTGATAGGCTGAACAATGTTGCAGCAGCATTTTCCCTTGCTTCTGTTGTATGCCCGAATCTCAAAACATTAACAATTGATACGAGACAACTTGCCTCATCCATGATCCGGCTTTTGTTCTTGTCATATATGGAAAGGTTGAGCAATGCAGTAACTGAATTCTCTTGAGCAACAGAATTAGGCGACGAAAGCAAGTCCCTAAGATAAGGAATTGCTCCCGCTTCTGCAAGGAAAGCGCGATTTTCTCTGCCGGTTTTTGCAAGCAATCGAATCTCCCTAGCAGCTATAGTCTTTCCAGATTGCGATCCATTAGCTAACTGTTGAATGAGAAGATTTGCAGTTGCTCTATTGGCTTCAAGGGCAGCTTTGGTGGGACAAGCAGATGCAAAAGCTTCACCCATTGCTTCCATCACCTCTGGTGGTTCAAGGGGAATTCCATGAGCACTACACCACTGCACAATCAAATTCCTCAAGGCACGATTCGGGACAAGACGAGTGTGAGCAAGTGTTATACCTGTCTTTGGGCAAGTTGTGTGCCCTTCATCCATCCACCTAGAAATGGAGCTCCTATCATAAGTTTGACCGGTGGAAATAATCACCGGATCTCTCATCAAATCCAACGATATCGGGCAACAAAAGTCCTTCGGAACAGTTAAAAATGTATCAGCAATTTCTTGAGTAATCAAACCCTTCTTGATCTTCTTCTGGCTTCCATTTTCCAAATCATGCTCATCTTCCTCAAATCCAAAGATCAAAAATCTACAATACCGCGTCATGGCCACCAACCCTTTAAGCACAGAAACTGTAGGCTCAATATCACCCTCATGGTTAACAATCTGCTCCTCCAAAGCCTCAATTTCAGTTCTACAACAAGCAGCATTCATAATCTGCAACTTATCAACATAAAAACTTCGCAATTCTTCCGAATCAGGTATCCTCCCATTCTCAAACTGATCAAGAAACTCAAAGAAACGAACCCTAAGAGCATCATCCTCCATATCAATAAAAAGCTTAGCCCTCCTTGATTGCTTCAACAAAAGCTCAACCTGTTCCCTAACATCCTTACTCAAACAAACATCCTTAACAGGAAAAACATCCAAAAGCGTCGAAATCTCTTGATTCAAATCATGAAAATGACCCGAAATTGAATGATTTTGAAGCAAAAGCCACAACTTACTCGATTGCGCGCAATAATCAAGCAGAATCTTTGACCTATACAGCAACAAATAAAGCTCTTTCAGACAAAGCAACCCAGTAGCCGGAAGAACCGAACCTGAACCCGAACCCGAATCATTCAAATAGTCCAACAGAACCTGAAAAACCTCAACTTTTCTAATCAAAGAACGAGTATTTTTCCTCTGAAAGAAAAATGAACGCTTTGAAAAACAACACACAAGCTCATTCACAACCGTTACAAGGGTTTGAACCAAAGCAACGTCGCTTAAATCAACCGGAGCAAGAAAAGCTTCCAACGTTGGTGATCTTCGCCGCCGCAGCGATGAGAAAATTGCCCCTGAAGCCATTTCAATCACAAAATCAAAATTCTAGGGTTTCTGAAACCCCTTTTGAAATTCCACTCTAATAAAAAAATCTTGAAAACCCAAATGATAATTTTGGAAACTAGACACTTTTATGGTAAAAAGGAACAATCTTGGCAAATTTCCCGACAGATCTGCGGAATTTTCTTTTGTTGGAAATTTTGGAAAACAATAACATAGGAAATAGGTAAGAAAGACTATGAAACAGTTATGTTTGAATGTTGAAAGGGTTAAGAAGAACAAATAGATAAAGATTGAGATTGAGATTGAGAAGAAAAAAATTTCGGCTGAATCCGCGTATGAGAGGAAAATGAATAAATAAAATAATTTGGACTGAATTTCCAAAGACTTTTTTGTATTCTTATAAATTTTTAACAAGTTATTTAATTTATGTGTAACGTGGAAAAAAAAAATAATGCAGACTTGTGACAATGACTTTTCCTAAGTTTGACGAATTGGTTATGTAGATTCTAGTCCATTCATTTTTTTGGTTTTTATCTTTTTAGGTTTTTTCTTTGCTTTGTTGTAAGATAAGGGAAAAGAGGAGTAAAAGAAATAGTAGATTAAAGATGGGTACACCTTGTCAACCCTCTAAAAATATAATAAAGATGGGTAGGCTTTTGTTGGAAATTACATTTATGGTGTTATTGGTATAGGTTGAGGTTTTTAGTAGTGTGAGGTTTAAATGGGAATTTAGGGAAATTTGGTGGCATTGTGTGGGGTTGTATTGGCATTGACTTTGCTTGTGAAAGGAAGTGGGGGTACCTCTTTGATGTCCTGTAGTTTGCTTTTCTTGGTTATGATATCAGATTTACCTAAAGTCCATACTGTTTGCAGTTTCTTGATATGTGTGTGTCACATTTCTTTTTCCCCACAAGGAATGGAAATAGGGATGGTTAGATTTTTTGCCGTTTGGAACTTTTTATTACTTAGGTTAGGTTGCTTTAATTTAAAATTGGGACGTAACATTAAAAAAAATAAAATTGTTTTTTAATAGCATGTATGAATTCTTGCATGAAATTTTCAAAGGAAAATAAATTCTTGTATGTATATCACTTGACATTCATTTTATAAGAAAATCCCTTGAAACTTAAGAGGATAATTTATTTAACTTAAGAGGATAATTCATCTTACAAGCCTACTTAAGTTGATGATATATTTATTAGTCATAAAAAAAACTTCAAAACAAAATGACAAATACTTATTCCATACTTTTTTTATGTATCAATGATAAAATATTTATCCTATATGTTTAAATACTTTTTTTGTTTTTGTGCAAAAGTGTTTAAATACTTAACAATGATAAATATCTATCTGGTGTATTCGTATAATTTATCAATGATAAATATTTCTTCTGTATTTTATTTATTTGTTTGAATTTTTTTTTGTGAACTTTGAATGGTTGTTTTTAACTGCAGTTAAAAAAAATTATTTTTTTACTCAAAAAAAAAAAATTATTTTTGTCATAAATCAAGGAAGGATGGAATGGTAAATGTGATAGAATCGTTATTTTTAATTGCAATTAAAGCATTTTAAAAGGAATTTGTCTCAATAAACAAATTTTTAGGGCCCAAATTCACCCTACAATTTTGTTATTAAATTATTGCACAGGGATTAATTATTGACAAGAGATTTTTTTTAAAGAAAAAATTGTGCCACGTGAAAATTTTAACTGACATATTATTATCAATTGATTTACAGTAATTTTCGTTTTCTTTTTTTTTTGAAATTTACGATTTATTTGTTTTTATAGGCTTGATCTCATTTTATTGAATGAAGGGCCGGCAATAACAATCCTTCAAATTGCAATGTTGTAAATGTAATTTAATTCTTGTCATTAAAAATGGTTTCTAATTAATTGTTTTTATTATGACAAAAAAATCACAGTTTGGACCAAAAATTGGGGACGGAAGCATAATTGAAGCAAATAGAATGATGACTTTTAAATGTAATTTAAGTCTTTTATTAAAAATTGTTTTTAATTAATTGTTTGTATACAAAGGATTGCCACGTGTAAGATTCTTTGAGAATTTGTCAAAGATCGACGATGGCAAAAAACACTCATGCATGTGGATATCTCCGAATAAAATCGGTCACGGACAAGGAACGAGTAGCTTAAAGAATACCCATAGTATAATAAAGACGTATTCACGTGTACTCTGTAATTTGGTTGATCATGAAATATATGTATAGGAGATAAGAGATTTTTTGTATGTTTTTTGTACTCATGGATTATTTGAGTAATATTAATAAGTAAAACATTTATATTTCTTTACTTATTTATTTTTTGGTAAGTAGGCTGCAAGATAGAAATTAATTTTTTTAAAGTGAATAAGTAAAGTGTTTGGTATTCGAATCCCGACTCATGCATATAATATGCAATATTCCTACCAACTGAGTTAAGTTTACGGACACCATTTTATTTTATTTTTTTTAGGTTAGGGACACCATTTTTTGAGTGTCTTTGTCAAGTATTAGTGCAATCTTCTTTATTGTAAATGTAAAATATAATATATTGAATTGTGAGTGGTGAAAGTAGTATTAATTAGAGTTATAATTAGAAAAAAGTAATTAATATTGTATTGAAAAGTGAGATAGATCAATTGTTTTGAGATGATTTTTTTTTTGCAAATGACACACTTATTATAGGACGGAGGAAGTAAGTAAACATGATAGTATACTATTTTGACCGCATTTTTTTATAAATAGATGAGTTTGATTTCTAGATGATACAGATTATAAGTCAAACTTAATTTATTTAACTTCAAATTATCAAAGCTCATTCTCATATGAAAACATAATGGTTAACACACAAAAAAATAATCATAAGTAAGCATTCTAATTTAAGATATTCTAGATTTGAGTACATTAACTACATCATGATGTTTATTTATTACAAATATATTACTCCATCTATTTTAAAATAAGTGACATTGTTGATTGTTGCACACATATCAATGCAAATCGTTGAAGTTTAATTATTTGATGACATAACTTTTATATCATACAATGTCGTGAATAGTTGAAATAATCAAATTATGTGACTTATATTTTGAGTGAAGAAGTAGTTTTTTTTGGTACATAAGTAGTTTGTTTTTTTACTAAATTACAAATATATGTGTTAATATGTGTTTGAATTTATTTTTATTTTTTCTGACAGAAATGTTTGAATACATTTATCTACTTTTCTTTGTAAAAAATTTATTATTGTTGTTATTATTATTATTATTATTATTGTTCGCTTACCCAAAATAAAAGTAAGAGTCATGTTATTTTGTGTCCTGGAGTACAAGTTAAGAATCTAAAAAAGGAAATAAGAAATAAATATTGTATTGAAAATATAAATGATTAAACTTTTACAATATGTAATACTATTTTACAAAGGGTTTGTCTAACATGTGCAATATTGCACATGTTAAAGTAACTAAAAGTAGCAAGTTTTAATGAAAAATAACAATTATTTATTAAAAAATTATATGTTTAATACAAAATGTACAAGTTCCAATACAAAGTTACTATTTTAAACTTCTTAACATGTGCAAATTTGCACATGATAGAAAAACTCTTTTACAAATAAGAGAAATGTTAACTAGTCTTCATGGGATACTAGTTAAGGTCTTTAAATAGTAATTTATCATAAAAATATGTGTAATCAATGCATCAAAAATCAAAATATTTGACTTTTTCATAAAATGATTTCTTCTTTTGAAATCCTTAAAGAGTATCCTGGAGACACTCGTTAACTAGACATGCCGGTAATACTATTTTGGTGTCAAGTGTTTTTACAAAAAGAGATTGACTTGAGAAGCATGATGGGACCACGCGATTATGAAGTACTTACGTGATGCTACCTTAGTTGCGTGTAACTTGCAGGTAAATGGAAGTTTCACTCTTTTGACTAGAACTAGAAAGAACCACTCCAAACGCCACGTTGACTGCTATGATTTTAATAAGTTTTTATTGGAACATTAATACTACGATTATAGGATTACTACGTAATAATTGTAGGATCACAATTAAATTGTAGAGTCACGGTTATTACTCACATTGTGAGAATCATTTATGACTTTCATCCTTCTCTATTTAGTTCTTAGGGTGTGTTTGTTTCAAGTGTACCAAATTTATTCCTATGAATAATATTCTTTGGAATATAAAGATAGAAATTTTATTTTAAGGTATTTAGAAAAAAAAATATTTAGTTAACATTTTAACATTTCAAAGAACCTTAAAAATAGGGAATATAATAGGTAATTACACATAATTTTATTCTCATCTCCATGAGAACTTTATTCCCACCATTTTTCTTGGGAAAACTTTTCTATTCCCACGAACATTTGATACCCGGGAATAAAATTTAGTAAACTTGTAACAAACATAAACATATGCATTTTTATGATTTTATTCCCAGAAATCTACAAATATAACTTGAAACAAACACACCCTTAGAGTCTTGTAAAATTATATATAGACTATACTTGTACGTCTAATACATACACACTTAATTTATCGAAAAATACTAACCGATACCCTCAATACTAGTTACGAAAACAAATATAGTAGTATTATTCCGAAACTTCTGTAATCAATTTCTAAGTGTAAAAAAATGTTAGTTTTTTCAATTTAAAACTTTTTTTTTACTTCTTTAACCGGTAGTTAACATGTGTTTAAAATGTTAGCATGAAATTTTTTTTAACCGGTAGTTAACATGTGTTTAAAATGTTAGCATGACATTTTTAAAAACATGTTATATAATAAGATTATTTGAGTCATGTTAACCAGTGCATTAGTTAAGAAAATTATATAGAGAAAATTTTAAATAAAAAATGACACTTTATTAACTTTTAAGGGATTGACAACACAATTTCCAATACAATACATACTATATTTAGTTCTTAACCAGTGCCCCGGAGCACCGGTTAACATTACCCTATCTCTACAAGCTATTTAAACTACTTTGTTAAATATAAAAGTGTTTGTGAAGGTAGATTATGGAGAAAATAAGAAAAAACACTCTTGACCCAAAAAAGAAAAACACTAAATTGTGGCCCTCCTCAACGAACATAACGCGTTGCCGATTCATGAATGTCATCCCATTCAATACTTCTTTTCATTAAAATTAAATCATCATTTCAGGTATATATCTACGTACATGTATAGGACTATTATCATGAACGTGAAAAGGAATTTTATAATCATACGTACTTATGTTAGCTGTATTAGAAAATAATGATAAAGTTTTAGCCATTTTGAATAAGATTAATTCACTTGATCCACGTTGTATTTCTTTAAAGTCAATAACTGAGTTCAAGCATAAGACAATCCATTCATTCATAGTCCTAATAAGACAATTCAGTTCACATTTTTTTAAGGGAAAATTCAGTTCACATTTTATTCATCTATAAATATTCTTTTTTTTTTGTTATAACATGCACTTTTGTTGGCATGCAAATAAATATTTTGTACATTCGTATTCAAAAACATTATTAATCTTCACATATTTTTTTAATCTTTAGTTTATCCTAGTTTTCACACAATTCAGTCATAGGAGGAGTGTATTTTAGTAAGCATGAGATTTTGACAAGTGGCAAATGTTGCATCTTCTTAATTTGTGAGTTTTGACCCAAAAATACAACTCATTAGAAGAAAAAAGGAGTGCCCTTTGAGTGAAGGTATAAGTGATTCATTCTTCCACCTCTAAGAAGGGTTACTGTTTTTCTGGTCCAACAAAATGACCGACCACAGGGATTTCAAATTGTTAAGATCACACAAATTTCTTTTGACCAAAAAAAAAAAGGATCACACAATTTCCTAATCCTTACCTATGAATAAAGGCAGGCCAAAGTCATTAGTCAAACTATAAGCTCCTCAAAATTAAATAAACGAAGAAATTGTCACTCCTTCTGATGTGCACCACATGTCAGTGGCGGAGCCCACACGGTCCATCCGGAAAAATTAGAAAATCAATGATTATAGGTCTATTTTACGAAATTTTATACAATTTTGTGTCGGTTTTAGGTTTCGGTTGATTCAAATTCCTGCAAAGTGGTGTAGTGGCCTACCCAAAAATTTAAATAATTCAATTATAGGTCTATTTTGCGAGATTTTATACAATTTTATGTCGGTTTTAGGTTTCGGTTGATCCAAATTTCCGCAAAGTGGTGTTGTGACCCATCCGAAAAATTTAAATAATTCAATTGTAGGGCTATTTTGCGAGGCTTTAAACAATTTTTCAACGATTAATTTTAGTGGCCCACCCTAACTTTTTTTCCTGGCTCCGCCACTGCCACATGTGGATCGGAGACTTGGAGAGAGATGGTCCAAAGTTGTTGGAACATTAGTGTGATGTTGGAAAAATAAATTGGAAGATTAAACACCAAGTAATTATACTTTGATCTAATGTTGTGTGAATTGAAAAAATAGAGTGTGGGGGTCCCACATAAAATAGAACTCACACATTAGTAGTGTTTAATTGTGGTATTTAATTTTAAATACTTGATAATGATAAAAACAATAGTAATTATTATTTTTATTTGAGAATATCACTTCCCATAAATTTAGTGTATGGTCGTTGTGTTAAGAATAAGAGTTTAATTGAATTTCTTATATTTCCTTCATTCAAATACAATAGTTTGTTTCCTACACTTTTGTGGATTTGTTTCTTTTGATCATATCCACAAGTGTTGTTGAACTGATTAATGGATAAACTTCATTTTAAACTTATCCATTAGAGTAACTGTTGTCGCAATTTTTGCTAAAACAGTTACAGAATCTCTATATAAATAGAGGACTCCACTCAATTCAAAAAACACACCAAAGAGTTTCATTGAGTTGTCGGGAACTCTTTCTCTCTTCTCCCTTTCTTGACTTGTGTTGACGAGTCTTTCTTCGATTCATCTCCTTTTTTTTCTGTCCCTTCGAAATTAAGAGTGTTCTTAAGACCATAGTCCCTTTTCGGTTTAATGTCCCTTCGGAATTAAGAATGGTCTTAAAAACATAGTCCCTTTGATAATATAAGTCCCTTCGGAATAAATAATATATTAAGATCATAGTCCATTTTCGGTATAATAAGAATGATCTTAAACATATATATATTCTTCTTCAATTCATGGAGAAGTTAGATGTTAGAATGGTCGTAGCACCATATTTGAGTGGTTGAACTAACATATTAATATTTGGAGAAGTTAAAAACAAAAATGGTGATAACACCATATTTGAGTGGTCTCAACACCATAATAGAGTGGTTATAGTACCATATTGGTTTCAGTATTAAAAGAATGGTTTTGGTACCATATTGGAGGTGTAATTCTCGAACGGTTTTCTACAGTGCAGTAGTTAATTGAACAGTTGTAGCTGAACTTGTTTTATCCTGGAGGGGGCGTGGTTGATAGTCTGCCTTGAACAATTTTGGGCAGTGCCACGAAACGTCTTAAAGAGAGCGACCTGGTTGTGACTCAACTTAGTAACAACTTCGGTAGATAATAGAATTTGAAAATCCAATTACAACAGTTTGAAAATCCAAAAACAACAAAAGTTATTAATGGTTTAATTTAATGAGTAGTGTTAACTTGTGCCCTTAGGGCACATGTTAAGAAATCTAAAAAAGAAATATTTCCTTAAACTTTGTGCATTCAATTCATTAAAACATAAAATATTAAGTTTAATGCACGCATTCCAATACATTATTTCTACATTTGACTTTTAAAAACATAAGTCAACATTTCTCTAATTTAATTAATGTTGTTCTTTCTGTGGCTAAAAAGTATTTCAGCCTTTTTGTTCTCTAAATTATGTTTTAATATTCAACTAGCTAGAAATAATTTGTCCCCTCAAAAAAAAAAAATTTTGTGGAGATTATCGAAATCAATTAAACATGTTTTTGCAATCATAAAAAAAAATGAAGTACCTAACTCTAAGTTTCATTAAAAAATAATAAATTGAATATGTTGATTTCTGTAACCAAAAAAGAATACGTTGATTTCTATAATAAGTAACATGTTAAGACTAATATATTTGTTTGAAACAAAGTTGTAAGGGAAGCCCGTGCCACTTCAAGTAACAAAGGGTGGTCGAAATCCATTGTAATTAGGAAGTGGTTTTTTTCTAGATTACGCTCTTTTGTTTAGAGGGTATTTATCACTCATATGATATCAACCAATTAAAATGTAATATACATTGGTAATATTAAATGAGTCAATTTTTTCTATAAAAAAAAAAAAAATCAATTTTAATCATACGGTAACTTTTAATACTTTTAATTTTTATTTAACTATAGACAAGATTACATTAAAGGTCCTTTATCTTATTTATTTGTAACACTTTAATCCTTTATCTTTATTTTTTTCGGTTTAGGTCTTTTATCTCTCATAAAAGCACATATACATCCTTTTTCTCATTTTTTTATTACAAAAAACATAATTTTATTTATTAAAAATGAAAAAAATCCAGAAATATTTCATCTTCTACCTTTGAATCTTCATCATCTTTATTGAATCAAAGAAAATTCTACACAAATATATTCCCAAATATCATGAATTAATATTATGTTCACCTCAAATCTTCTTTTAAACACAAAAATCAAAACCCTATAGAGAAAGAGATTTAGTTTCATCACAAAAAAAAAGAAAAAGATTTAGTTATATAAATTGTTACACCGTTTATTCTTATTGTTATTATTATTATTATTATTATTATTATTATTATTATTATTTTCTAACTCAATATTTAAACCTGACATATAACTAACCCCAAAATTGAGAGCAACTTTGCACATCAATTTTGTTGTTTCCAAAACAATCTTAACTTTCGTAAAACCTAACCCTTCCGTTAGTGACTAAGCCTCCACCATCCGCCTTGCAACATTTGTGAAATGAAGGTTTTAATTTTTGTGTTTAAAAGAAGATTTGAGGTGAATATAACATTAACTCACGATATTTGGAGATATATTTTAGCAGATTTTTTTTATTTAAAGAAGATGATGAAGATTCAAAGGAAGAAGATGAAGATGATGAACATCTTCATCATATTTCTGGATTTTTTTTCATTTTTAATAAAAAATATATTTTTAAAAATAAAAATATGTATTTTTTAATAAAAAAACGAGAAAAAAGATGTATATGTGCTTTTAAGGGAGATAAAGGACCTAAACGGGAAAAAATAAAGATAAAGGACCAAAGTGTTACAAATAAATAAGATAAAGGATCCCTAATGTAATCTTGCCTTAATTATATTTAGGTGTTCAATCTTAATTAATTTACACTACAGGATTGGCTTAGAACAATTAAAATTTCACATCAAATTTCTTTCATTTGAATGTCCTTAAATTTATGAATTACATTCATAAAATTTCTTCTTTCCATTTTAATTGTTCAATTTTGTCGTTCCAAACTACCACATTTTTCAATTTTCGTGAGAATCGTCGTCGTTCATTTGATTCCAAATATCGTGAGAAATTGCCGTTATTTCCAGAACCACGTCAGGTATGGTGACTTGATTTTTCTTTTTGATTTGATTTTTTTTGGTTGTGAGGTAGTTAATTATAACAATTGAGTAAGTCATCCGTTGTATTTTGAGGACTGCTAGCAGGTGTTACCGCTTCGATGTTGTGGGAGTTTGTTAGCATTTTTTCGGTTGCTGCTGAAATGGTTGTGTTATGAGACTTTTGTTCTTTTGTTTGGACTTAAAGGCTTTGGTTGATAGTGAGGCAAATCTATGTGTGTTAGAAGATTTTATGAGGTTGGCTACTTAAATAAAAAAAATAAGTCACGATACCTGACGCGGTTCTAGAAACAACGACAATTCTCACTATAATTGGAAACTACAGCAGTTTGGAACGACAAAATTATTCGTTATTTTGTCCGTTAAATGAGTAGAAACTTGGTGAATTAGTTATTGTTATCTTTGAGCCATTAAGACAATTGAGGGTTGAGCCCATTTATTAGGAGCCTATATAAACTTTAGTCTTAAGAGAAACTAGGTTATCTTTTACACTCATTCACACATTGCAAAACATTTTGGAGAAAGAGGTAGAAAGAGAAAGTGAGTCAACAAAGGTTAGAAGAAGATCTAGAGAGAGAAAGCTTGGATTGCAGCTCTGGAGCAAGATTGAGGCTAGGATTCTAATTCTTGGAGGTTAGAGGTAAGGGGGCGTGATTGTTCATGATTAAGTCATAATTTACTATTCTACTTAAGTGCATAAATGCTTATTTGTGAGTAGTGATTCTTTTTGTGAATTTTTAATGTCAATTTTTGTGCTCTTATTTATGTGGTAAGTTTGGGTATGTGAAATTTGTCTTAAACTTGTGATTTGTGCTTAAACTTCATGCTTGATATATATAAAAGTGATTATGTTGGAGTTTTGGCTTAATTTGGTGAAATATGATGTTGTTGTTGTTGAATTGTGATGAATTCATGATTATATGTTATGAATGGTGTTGGGTGTTGTTGATAATGTCAATTTATATATTGGGTGTTGATAAGTTGAATTGTTGTTGTTGATTGTGTTGATTTTGAATGAATGTGAAGTTTGAACAAGTTGATTGTGTCTATAACATTGCATACATTAGTATTTGGTGAGTCGTGTAATAATTGAATATGTTACTTGGTGAATTAGTGAAATTTGGTGAACGTTGTGATTATGTGAATTGGTGTATATGTGTTTTGGTGGATTTTGTTGATGGTTGTGAGTATTCGAACCAGACTCTAATATTGTGTCTTACTTGCTTGTGCTTATTCCCTTGGTGAATCTAATTGATGATAATTATTTTGGTAATAGCAATGAGATGAAAATTGATTACTTTGATAATGATGATTTCTTTGCCTACATTTTGAAATGATGAATTGTATTTGTTGAATTGATTAGGTAAGAGTTTATGCGATTTATATGATTGATGTTGTTAAGTGATGAAATTATGTTCATGACTCGATTAGAGATTAAATATGTTTACTATGCTATGATAGAACTGTGATAGCATGATGTATATGGAATGTGAGATAATATTCATGTGATGTTAGTGATGGGTATGTATATGTGTTATGCATGAAATCCTTGAATGCTTATGTTTAATTATGTTTAATTGTGAATTATGAACTAACCCCCAGTGGTCGTTTGGTTGACCGCCTTCCTTATCCGTATGGATGGGTAGACGGTGTGCAATAGTAGTTGATTTGCTTTGCTTTGGTGGGTTGCTTGAGGATAGCTTGAAGCTACCTCGTTTATCGCTTTTGGTGTCTTAGTTTTAGGGCTCTGATTAGGGGTCGGTCTTTAATGTCTATCTTTATTATGTCGGTTGAATATTTTGAGAATATGTATTGATGATGACATGAGTTGTATGATGACATGACTACTTGGAGATATATTATATTTGGATGACTGTTGAAATATTATATTTAGGTGTCGATGTTATGATGTTTTATTCCGCTGCGATGTTTTGAGAAAGTTGTTATTTATGCATGCTTGGTGATTTAATTGAAGATGTAACACCTAGATTCTTGATATGCCGTATCATTAGCGTAATTTATCGCTTTGAGAGTTTAGGGTGTTACAATTGACATCTCAACTATATTTTCAAGCTACTAAAATACAACTTTTTTTTGTTGGAAAAATACGGATCATAGTACAATGTTTTGACAATCCCATTTATACCAGCACTTCAAAACATTGAAATGCACCTTATCTTATATATTATCAACAAAAAAGAAAATAATAATTAAACAAAAAAAGTTGGGAGGACTGAACCAAATCCAACAAAGCAGAGTAAAACAATACATATGAAAGGTTATTCTTAGCCGGACATTTAACATATAAAAATATTCTATGTAAAACTTGTCTACAACACTCTTTCTCTTTCATACTTTCTTCTTGCAAGTGTTCATCAGTTGTTTGATTTTTATCCAATCTTACTCTCAAATCATTCCAAGTATTCATATTAGTCATATGTTTGACACTATTTTCCTGCTGTGTTGGTCTTTGACTCATATGCTTCAAATCACTTAAGCCTTCACTTGCTAGCAAACTCAAGGTACTAAAAGTAGAACACTGAAACAATTGGGAACATATTTGCAATAAACTAACTATTTTCGATCACAAATCTCACAATTACTTAATTTTTTTGAATAATTCACATATGAAAAATACTAAGATATTTGTCGGTGAAATTAAGATTCATTTATCTAGTAGATACATTTTCAATTAGGATATCCTTTGAATTGTTATCAAGATTCTCCCGATTTTTAGATCAAAATATCAAAATGAGAGATTTTTTTTTGTTATAATAATCACCATGATTTTGAATATTAGATGCATTTGACACATTATTAGAAACACTTGAATTATCATCAATTTCCTCATTTTCATGATCCAAAATTTCCAACTTTTTGTATGGCTCACTTGAAAGTGAATATTATGGTTCAAAACACTACCATTGGGGGGGGGGGGGGGGGGGGGGGGGGCGGCTTTT
>Ga0228710_1002198_pt1 | contig 30504 bp, 14 predicted proteins | sample MedpolnodulmetaG_FD_177995 | JGI IMG/M metagenome (GOLD analysis project Ga0228710, IMG submission 177995) | Root nodule microbial communities from Medicago polymorpha collected in Santa Monica, California, United States - pink nodules | ecosystem: Host-associated > Plants > Roots > Nodule...
AACAATTAAATTAAAAAAAAAAAAAAAAATAAAAAAAAAAAAAAAAAACAAAAAAAAAAAAATAAAATAAAAAAAAAAAAAAAAAAAAAAAAAAACATAGAAGAGAAAAATAATCAAAGAAATAAAAGAGATATACAAAGTCCAGTTCACATGTTACATGATTCTTTCTTTTTTTGGAAAGTTCAAAAAATAAAGGGACAAAACTAGCAGAGACATGTAACTGAGATTAAATTAAGAAGTGTATGGTGAAAACATACCTGTATGTAGCTTGCTTGTGTGTTTGTTGTTGTTCTTCAATTCAACTAAAGAGTCTTTCACTTCACCTAAATCTCACCTATGAACTATGATTTGGATTTGGATTTGGATTAGAAATCACTTAAAGCATTGATTTAATATAAGGTGATATATATAACGTATAGTCTACATATAATAGGACAAAGATAAATGTTTATTTAATAATATTACACGTTTTTGAGTAGAAGATTCCTCACTCGGTTGAGTTGTTGAATACTGTTTAGTTTTGGTGGGGTAGCCTTGAATTGAAACAAAGGAAGGAACTTGGAACTGACCTCAGCTTCAAAAACGAGTAGAGTAGTGTGTAGTATTCATCACTTCTTTAAATACTTAGAACTATACTTTTTATTACGAAATTAAATACTTACAAATCACATGGTTGGCCCTGCATGACGTATACTCATGACAACTGAACGCGTTTTCTCAATAACGTAACCTTCTTTTGCATTAACTTTTTTCTTTCTTTTATTCTACTTCCATTTTACCACAATAATTATATGTGATTTTTTTTTTCTTCTTTAGTAGTAAATGGTTAAATTGATCTCTCAAGTTAGATTCTCGAATTTTTAAAAAAACAATACGTAGAGTGGTCTTGATTTTTTTTTTTTTAACCAATGGTTTATATATTTGTAATTATGATTTCATTTATCTATGTATCATTTAATCCAAAAAGAGGCAATGGAGCACTCAGCAATTCTCTTTATCTTTTGAGACAAAAAGAAAAGGCAGAAGTTGTATTTTTTTGGATGAGGATAAGTTAACGGCAGAGGAAGAAGGATAATTTTATTAATTATTTTATCTTTATCTTTTGAGTGTAGAAATGCATACTTTTCTTTTTAGATTCATCTTTCCATCTCAAAAGACCATAATGACATAATTAAAGTTAATGTGAAGCTTCTTCTGTTTATGCAACATGCCAAAGATGATCAGATTTCAGCTTTTTCACATGTTCCTTTACAATGCATAATAATTTTGTAATTTTTTTTAGTAAACCATGGGGCATGGATTTGATCTCCTCCCTGATCCCTACCATAAACCATTGATCTCTTAAAAAATAATTAATTATATATCAGCCATCTCAAATAACTGACATAGTTTGATAATGTGCCTATCTATATAATATAATTTTACCATTTTTTTTACAATTATACAAGAACAAATTGTAACATATAAGATGTTAACAAATTGATATTTATAATTTCAGAAATGATGGATTCTTCTCGTTGCCCCTTTACCTTCATGAAATTCTATAAACCTTTACAAGTTCAAAACAGCTGTTGGAAAATTCATATTATACCAAGTAGTAGTGAATTACTCCACACACAATCCCATGGACAATTTTGCTACTTTGTTGGAGAGACCACTAGAGATAATTCCTAAAACGATGGATCCCATGAACAGCCTTTGGAAACATTGTGATATTGCAAGCAACCTTTAATGTATACACAATAAAAGGAAACAATAAATTTGAGCTCAAAGGTAAACATCAAATACAGAACCAATGAAACCAAAAGTTGAATTCAAAAGCCCTCAAATAAAGAACCATCCAATTTGGAATCTTAATGACCCTCTAAATGTTGAAACTTGAAACCCTTGAACGATAATAAACTTAAAACCCCTCTAAAAGTGATAAAATTCTGTCAATCCACCAATAATATGCTTATCGGTTTAATCTACCAAATCCTACTACTTAGATGAGCAAAAGCACAACCGTACACATGGACATTGGCAATTAAGACATAACCATTCAACAAAACCAACAAAATTTGCTATTAATTTAACAAAAATAACAAGAAATCTTGTAAACAAAATGAAATGGTCTTTCAAATGCAATTGGCAGGTAAGTAATAAACGATTGGAAATGGAAACTGACATGACCGGTCGCACTAGTATCTAGGATCCAAAAGTTAGGTGCTTACCATTGGTGGTGGATGAATGAGAGTTGATGACAAAGGAACAAGTTTTCATTGAATTTGGCCTAGGGTTGGAGGTTGGAATTTGACCGTTGAAGTATCTCCATAATGGTGTTGTATTGCTCCTGAGTAAAACTAAACAAAGACGCTCCTCGTTGAGAGGAATCTGAGTGCACCAAGACATCATTGGTTCTTCATTTTTGCCTTGTAACCTAGAGGAAACTCATACATGAGAAAGCAAGTATGTGATTCATTCTCCCGCAATTATTTTCCTCAGGGGCATAAAACCATGACAGAAAACACTTTGTCCCTGGAAACTTTATTATCTAGACCAACAAATCTCATTGAGCCTCAAGAACAAGTGCAGATGCAGCCATTATTATATGTAGAGTCACTGCCTAGTCAAGTTTTTATTTTACCTGCAAATCATCTCAATCATGTTTCAATGGTCATGTAGCCTCTAGAGCAGGTATATCAGATACCTTCTTTAAGGTTCCTTTCTTCCAACCAGGATTTCTCTAACTTACCTTCCGTGACTAGGGTTGAAGACTGAAAGCGACCAATGAAGATGCTCTCACCAGCCAGATTCATGTGGATCAACAACAGTTCAAAATCAAGTTGATTAACAACCTTCTATGAATTTGAAAGTTGGTTCAGGTTAAGTTATTCCTCCAATCTCAAACATGATCCTTCACTCCCTTGTGCATGGTGGAGTAAAAGCCCATTTGTTAGTCACAATTTGTTAACTCACAATTAACAATAACGATCCTATTCAAATTGCAGTACAATTAGCTTTTAGAAATGTTTCGCCTATGTGCAATGATCCAGTTGGTGTTGGATTGGAATGATTATAGAAACATGTTAGTTTTTGCTCCACTCGTTGTTGTGAGAATAGTTATGTAGATTTTATCTTATATCCCTTTAATGGTAAATGCTACATTATTCTATTTGTTGGAGCGGAAATTGACGACGAAATATGAATTTTAGAAAGAATAACTTTGATGCACAAGAAAAATAGTTTGGGCATATAAGATATTGGCTGATACTATGAATGTTAATGTATCCACCTCATAGTATCATAAAGTTGACATATTAGCATTCATAGTATGCATATTTAGGTTATTCAAAAAAATCTATTTCAATATGGTAAAACTTCAGAACCTCAGGTGAGTCAATCTTTGTCGCCGTCACTAGATTATGATGCAAATTCATATGTATCAGTTAAACCTAAGATGTAAGACGATCTTTTATGCAATGCTAGAATTTGAAATAAATCCCGACAATGATCAAAGAGAAGTTCTCATTGACTAAAAGCGACATAAGATGATTCAGAAGAATAGTGAAATTCAACACAAAGATTCCAATATTATCAATGTCGAACGAACTATAATTCAGAAGAATAGTAGATTACCATGACAACTATTCCTTCCCAAGGATCAATCTCAAAATGTTGTTAAATGTGTTAGTTGTCATAACAATCTATTATTCTTCTGAATCATTGTTCGTTGGGCATTGATCATATTGGAATCCATGTGTTGAATTTCAATATTCTTCTGAATCATTTTTTGTCGTTTATGGTCAATGAGAACGAGTCTTTAGGATTAACCCAAGGTTATGAAGTTTCCATATTGAAAGATATTTTTTAAATAAGCTAAAAATGCATACTAATGCTAATATCTCAACTTCACGATACTATGAAGTGAGATATTAGAATCCATAATATCGGCCAATATCTTACTTGCACAAAAAACTATTTTTTTCTTGTGCATCAAGGTTATTCTATTCTTTCTGAAATTCGCATTTCATTACTAATTTATGCTCTAGCATATAGAATAATATAGCAGTTATCATGAAAGGTAGGTAAGAAAAAATCTAAATAAGTATTTGAAAAGCAATAAGTTAAGCAGAAACAAACATGTTTACGTATTCTTTCTAATTCATCGTCAAGTGGAGCATTGCACACAAGCAGAAGGTTCCCAAAATGATTGTATTGTAGATTGAATAGGACGATTATTGTAAACTATGCGAGTTGATAAATTTCTTATGTCTGACGAGTAGGCTCCTACTTCATCATGCACAAGGAAAATGAATTACCATGTTTTAGATGGAACATCCAACTTGACTTGAACTAACTTCCAAATTTGAGACAGGTTGCTCAACGAAACAATACAAGAAATAGCTTTATTAGTAAAATGTATTAAAGGCAATAAACTTATAGTATGCATTTTTTTAGTTGATAAATCGTTAAAACTAAGGGTTCCCTACATTAAACTGGTTTTTGAAATGGTAACCATATTGCAATAAAGCGGGGGAGGGGGGGTATAAAGGGGTAAAAATATCTCACAGATAAGAAGGGAACTATTTAACTATAATGAATGGGAGGGAAATTTTGTTACATAAGGAATAAGGGGAGAGCAAGATGAATGCATTATAGAACCATTATTAAGGGAGACACATGGCTAAGACTGGTAGCTGGCTATCAGATTTACTTCAAGTCAAGGTATTTTGTAGTCAGTTGGATAAAGTATATAAAAGACAAATGTCACAGTTGATACAAAACCAATACACATTAATGAAAAAATATATCTTCCCAAAATAAAAAGTCAAATGGTGTAGATGGAGGAAGCATATTTACATGTCATTCTTCAAGTTTCTAAGTAAAACGCAATAATAATAATCTCTATAAAACATGATGATCCTTAAATATTCTTCTTTATTCTACATCACCAAACCAATCATGATTCACTTTATAATTTAGTGAGATTCCTCGAGGGGAGGCAATCATTCAAATCAAGTTCCAGAAGATGAAGAACAAAATGAGGCAAAATTTGTTAACAATCAAGAAAGCATGACCAGAAAAACAATTGATTTATTCAATTGACCTTTGAATACCATCAGCCACATATAAACAAAGGAAAAAAAAACAAGTTCCAATTTTATGAAAGACAAAGAAAGAAACACAATCTATGTTGCCAAGCAAAGATAGTGGAGAAAATTGAATTAAGTTAAAAAAGAAAGGATGAAGCTAAAGAAAAGTCAAGAAAATATTCTGACCAAAGATAATTGAAAAGCTTGTATTATCGATTCTGGTTTAGATCTTGTAATTGTTCAAGGAATATTCAAGAATCTTTTCAACCATACTCTTGACATTGTCCTGAAATGTCACAAAGACAAATTAAAACCCCATCAAAATTGTTGTTTATAGAACTTAGATTAGCATACTAGATCAACCATCTCAAAATCCATGAATCATATCATAGTAGCATCAATCTTTTAAAGTCTATGGTGAGGCAGGAAAGTTGAATTAGAAGAATTCACTGAAATATTCATTTCAAAAACCAATGTCAAAGGCATTCAAATATGTTTGAAATTTAAAAACTATTTTGAAAGGTAGGTGCTCTGTATTCCTTAGGTTCTACATTCATAATCTTGAATCCGGGTTTTATTACTTACAAGTAAGGCCATTATTCAATGACTCCATAATGCAACATAATTAAACTATCAGTCTATCACAAAAAAAAAAACCTAGAGAAACATGTAGCAGATCATCATAACACAAAGGAATCATAGATCATTTGTAAAGAGTTAAGAGTCAAGAAATTTGTCAACTCACAGGGTTAACAATAATCATCCTGTTCGAACTGCAGTACAATTAGCTTCTAGAAATGCACTAACTATGTGCAATGATCCACTTGGTGATTGGTGATGAATTGGAAAGATTATGCGGACATGTTTAGTTTCTGATCTACTGTGATAATATTTATTTAAATTTTATCTTACCTCCCCTTAACGATAACTGCCATATTATTCTATTTGTAGGAGCAAAAACTAGTGTTGAAATATGAATTACAAAAAGAATGGAAGAACCTTGGGACACAAGAAAAAATAGTTCATGCATGTAAGATATTAATAACCGGTATTATGAATGTTAATATCTCCACTTTCTAAGACTAGTATATTCGCCAATATGAGTATTCATACTTGTATATAGCTTGAACAGTCAATATCTTACTTGTACAAACTATTTTTTGTGTATCAATGTTCTTCCTTTCATTTTGAAATTCATATTTCAACACTAATTTAATATTTGCTCAAAGAAATAGAATAATATAGCAGTTATAATTAAATGAGTGTAAGATAAAATTTAAATAAGCTTTATCAAAGCAATGAGTGGAGCAGAAACCAACATTATTATGTATTCTTTCCAATTCACACCCAAGTGGATCATTGTACAAAGGCAGAACAATTCTAGAAGTTGATTGCATTATAAGTTGAATAGAATGATTATTGTTAGTTTAGTGAGTTGGCAAATTACTTGTGTCTAATAAGTGGGTTTTGACTCAACTGTACACAAGGAATCATGGACAATTTATTAGACTCAATAAATTTATCAACTCAAAGAGTTAATAATAATCATCATATTCAAAATGCAGTACAATCAATTTCTAGAAATGTGCTACCCCTTGGAATGGTCGACTTGGTGATGAATTGGAAAGAATAAGCTAACAGGCTAGTTTTTGCTCTACTCATTACTTTGAGCATACTTATTTAGATTTTATATTACCTGCTTCTAACGATAACTACCATATTAATCTATTTGTTGGAGCAAAATATGTGCTGAATTATGAATTATAGAAAGAACGGAAGAACCTTGACACATGAAAACATTGTTCATGAAAGTAAGATATTGGCCGATATTATGAATGTTAATATCTCCGCTTTAGGATACTAGTATATTGTCTAATATTAGTGTTCATACTTGTAGCTCTAACAAGCATGAGCATATTAGTATTCAAAGTATCAGGTGATATCTTACTTGTACTAACTATTATTTCTTGTGTATCGAGGCTCTTCATTTCATTTTGAAATTCATATATTTTAGCACTAATTTTAATTTGTACTCCAACAAATAAAATAAAATAATATAGCATTTATGGCTAAAAGAAGGTAGATAAAAAATAAATAAGTATTATCAAAGCAATGATTCCATGTTCTTTCCAATTCACCCCTAAGTGAATCATTGTATGGAGAACATTTTTAGATTTACACATTGAATAAGAGTATTATTGTTAATTATGTGAGTTGACAAATTACTTGAGTGTGATAATGGGCTATGAATATACCATACATAAGGAAAATCAAGGACCATTTTTAGACTCAAGAAATTTACCAAAATAGATTTTCCCAAAATAAAGAGTAAAATGATGCATAATGAAGAAGCATGTTCCATGTTATTCTTCAAATCTTTAAGTATTACACAATAACAAATTAGTCACCAATTAAAAAAGAATATATTTTAGGTGAAAAAGATGAAAAAAAGAATATATTTTTGGTGAAGATGAATTGTCAAAGTTTCTTAAATGTTTTTATTGTTTATCCCTCTTTACCACCAACAAGTGGTATATAGCCCGGGTGATGGGGTGATCCATGTATTATCCAACAAAGTATAAAATGTTATTTTTAATTAGTATATAATGCAAATAATTTTTTTAAAAAGAAATTCTTGTTTAACCTTATATTTATATAGAATCCAATGTTTAACACATCTTTTATGGTTGACATAGTGATAATGTATGTCTCAGAGCATCAACCGTCACTTCCACTATTAAAAGCTCCAAATGACCAAATAAGTTGTAAGGATAGTAAATATGATGAATGTTAAAATAATGTTGTTGTCAATTTTGAAACTCAGCAAGCATCAATCGTAACCATTATTCTCACAATAAGAGATATCAATACCAATAATGACATTGATCTGATCAATGACAATTTTATTGATCTAACCAGTGACAATGTCATTGATCTAGCGATGATTATATGCAAATCAATGATAATAATGATTTGTTACTAGTTCTTTCAACAACTACAACAATATCTTCATTCTTATCATCGTTAATTAGCATATAATCATCATTACCGATCAAATCAATAACATTTTCACCTGTTAAATCATTAAAATTGTCACTAATCGAATCAATGACATCTTTGATATTGATAACTCTTATTAAGGAAAAAATGTTTGCGACTGAAACTTGCGAGTTTCAAAATTGACAGCGACTGAAACTTGCGAGTTTCAAAATTGACAACAATACTATTGTGATTGTTATCATATTTACTATCAATGCAATCTATTTAGTCATTTGAAGCTTCAAATGGTGGAAGTGATGGTTGTTGATCTGAGACATTATCACTGAATCAACCATAAAAGATGTCTTAAGATGTTGACTTCTATAATATAAATATAAATTAAGCAGAAATAATTCTTTTAAAAATTATTTGCAATATATTGTTGGGTAACACTCATATGTGATTTGTGTTACCTTTAATTCTAGACTAGAAACATTGATGCAATTAACCTCAAAATATAGAACACTAAAATCAAAATTTGTTGCATAAAATCAAAGGGAAGAGAAAAAAAATGATACCTTAATCCTTAAAGGTCAAAAGTTTAACCACGAGCACAACTATACTGAAGAGGAAGCTTCTCTCAAATGAAGAAAGCTTCAAACCCTAAATCTTTGAAAACCCTATTATTTTACACTGTCTCATGACATATTTTTCTTTTTAACATATTTTTCTTTTTTGAAGGATCCACTAAAAACATTACACATGGGAAGTTTCATATATATACCTCACACTACTACCAGACCCTTCACTAAAAACAGCTCCCCCAACTCGAAGACCAAAACATTCACGAGATCTGACGATGATCCCTCAACGAATCTGACAAAAATAAATAAATAAATAAATTGTCAAATAATAATCATAATAATAAATAAAGGATTTGCATTACCTATCCTATCCATGGTGGCTTGAGGAATCGAGCATGGAGGATAAGGTGAGATAGGTGGTTATGGTGGTGATGTGGTGTGAAAACTCAAAGTTTGGAACCAGGAACACAATGGTGAATCAGTGTAGTGTTTTTATTGGGAAAAGTTTGAACATGACTCTGCTAAAGAGAAAGCTTCTCTAAAGTTAAGAGAGCTTGGAACCCTAATTTTGAAGCCCTACTTTTTTGCAATGTCAGGACTGTGTTGTGCTGTGGTGTATTTATACTACATGTTCAGTATTTTTTTGTGTAAAAAAAAATATATTTTATTTTTTTAATTGGAAAGAAATGGTAGTACTTATCCAAATTTTTAATTGGAAAGAAAAAAATATTTTAATTGGAAAGAAATGGTAGTACTTATCCTAATTTTTAATTGGAAAGAAAAACATTATTTTTTTAATTGGAAAGAAATGGTAGTACTTATCCTAATTTTTAATTGGAAAGATTTTTTTTTAGAATTTTTTTTAATTGGAAATAAATGGTAGTACTTATCCTAATTTTAATTGGAAAGAAAGGGTAGTACTAATCCTAATTGTGGGTAAAAAGAAAAGGCGTGGATTTGTTTTGATTTTGAGTTTAGAAAAATATTTACTCACTTTTATTGTGGATGGCCAATTTTGGAAAGAAAAAAAAATCCGATTTTCTTAAATGCAATTTTGGAACAAGATCTGATTTTTTTTATTGTAATTATGGAAAAAAAAATACACTATAGGAAACGTGATTTTTTTATTTTATTTTTTTAGGAAACGTGATTTTTACCCGTTATGAGTTGTGAAGAGAAAAAGAGCAGTGGACTTTGGTTATATGAATGAATGTTTTCAGGGGGATTTGCAGTGCTCTCTCATTTTCCATCCATTGGTTTTTTTTTTGGTTACAATCCATAGGTTTAATTAAGTTCAATTAAATTAATTCCTTAAAAAAAAAGTTCAATTAAATTAATAAAATGTAGCATTTATTAAAATTAAATATGAAATAAAATAAACCACCAAAAAGTCTCTGATTTTTCTTGATTCAAATTTATGGATTATATTAAATTTGATTCAAATTTAAAATTAGAATTAAATTCAATTACTTAATTTTAAAAAATGAGAAGGAAAAAAACTAAAAGTTTCAATAGAAAATATAAAATTTTATGGCATTGTTTGATTCATCATTAGTTGAACCCATTTAATACAATAAAGCTTGGTTGTTTTATAAAATATAAAATTAAAAGAAAAAGAGAGGTCTATAAAAAAAATATAAAATTAAAAGAAAATGAGAACTCTGTAAAAAAAAAAAAAAAAACCTAAACCGACACTTAATAGTCTTTTTATTGTTGTTTTGAGGGAGACACTTAGGGTCGTTTGGCCGGACTTTTTATGGTAAAATAACTACGTATGAAACAAAGTTAAAAGTAATAACTTTATAAATAAATAAAGTTAAAGTTGTTTGCTAATTTTTTTTAATGAATATTTAGTCTTTTTTAAAGAGCACGTTGTAATCTAGTGTTAATACTCCTTGTCAATAAAAATGTACCACCGTTCCTATGAGCTTAGTTCAGTTGATAATGACAATATATAATATATGAAAGGTATGAAGTTCGAATCTCAACCACCTCAAAAAAAAAATGTACCACTACCAATTTGTTACCAAAATAAAATCCGTTAAACTCATGAGTTTTGAAAAAAATTTCATATCAATTTTATTTATCAATTACACATCGAGACATAAAAAAATTGTTTAACGGATTTAACAGATTTTTACTGTGAGACATAATTTTGGTTTCTTAAAAAATATAAAGCAAATTTTTTTTTTTTTTGGAAATAAAAAAAATTAAATGCAAATATTTTAAAGGATTTTTACATATTAAATATAAAATATATAAAAATACTATAATAATGTTGATATTTTTAATGAAAGCCAAAAATGTTGATATTTTTAAAAATAGCTTTTAAAATTTTATCATATTGGCTTTATACATCAGCTACACATCAGGACATAAAAAATTATTTTTGCAGATATAAACACATAAAATCCATAATAGATGCAATGCAAATATTTAACAGATTTACGCATGTAAAACAAACAAATATTTTATAATAATCTTGTCAAAAAAAATATTTTATAATAATACTACATCATTGTTGATATTTTAAAAATTCTAATGATTTTTTCTTCATTTAATACTATCTATCTTAGATATCAACTACAAATGAACCCGTGGATTAAAATGCACGGATCTTTTACTAGTAAAAAGGGCAACCTGGTGCACTTAAAGCTCTTGCATACGCGGGATCTTTTACTAGTGAAAAATAGAAATTGAAATCTGCTTAACCTCTTTTCAATTTGTAAAGAATTAAAAACTCTTTTGAAAAAACTCGTGTTCAAACTGAAATCTTCAAGCAACGATGTTGTGATTGTAGACTTTTTTGAAGTTAGGATCAATATAACCTTGGAACCATGATATGACTTGAGCATCTTTGACTTCCCATTTGACATGGACAACATTATCTTTGTCTTTATCAGAGAATGAAGTGTTGCCATCGACACAACCCCACAAATATTTTTATGTGACAACTATCTCAAAATGGAATGCCCTAACTAAGTAGATCATGTCATTAAAGCGAACCAACAAGACTTCATGCTTTTATATAGACATGGAATTATGTAAATAGGAATTAAACAAGAATGAGGGGTTAATTTGGACTGAGAAACAAATAATAGAGAAACAAAAAGAAAAAACAAGAACCTGAATAGAAGTGAAACAAGACCGCGAAAAAGAAAAGAAAAAAAACATACTAGGTTCTTAGATTGTAACTTAGGTTGATACCATGGTAACTAAGAAAAAGTTAGGTCAAAACAGTGTACCTCTTCATTGTGATAGATATAAAAGTTAGAAACATAGCATTGGTGTCTGTCAAACGTAGGATACTAACATTTGTGGTAAAAATTTAATTCCAACCACTTTCATTTTCTCACTACCAATGTCTATGAGTCAGTGTCATGGTCGCTATCCTAATTCGTGGTAGTGCTTTGTAACAAAACAACACACAATTTCCTAAATTATCAATTTTTATTTCTTTAATTTATGTCATTTAAAATATTTATTTTGAAACCATGACAAAACTAAGTAATACATGAATTAGAACATCTATTATGTAATTGCTGAAGATTCTGAACTAATGTTGATCATTACACTATAATTGGAAAGAGTTAGATAGCACACACGGCTTGTAATTGTTTGGCTGTTAGAAAACAAGATTAAATGGAATGAAATCTATTCCATCTAATACATTTGCTTTGTTTATTGATCTTGTTGCAATTCTGTTCACTTTTTAAACAATGAAAGCAAAATTTTCATTCATTCCATCATAAAGTTTCCAAACAACAATGATAACTAATTCTTTCGAGGTTAAATAACTAAATGGTCCCCTTAAATATAACATTTGATTTTAATCCCCCTAAAATATTACTTAGGTTTTTGGTCCCTCTAAAATTTTTCATTTTTGAAATTAGTCTCTGATCTACATTGAGTATTACACTATAGCAAAGACTAATTTCATAGATGAAAATTTTTAGAGGGACCAATAACCTAAAGAATATTTTAAAGGGACTAAAATCAAATGTTGGTATATTTAGAGGGTCTAGTTACTTATTAAACTCATTCTTTTATATTTATTCGATTCCTCATTAGGTATCCAGTTATAACCTTATTTATGCTAATTTAACTAGGATGTAAACACTTTAACAAATACTTTAAAGTGATTTGAGACGATGATAATCTTTTCACCACTTAGGATGATAGAAAAATTAGAACCTATGCGTGAAACTTTAAACATTTAAGACAGCGTTCGAGTCATCTCTGATCACTGTAATTTTTACCCACTAATTAGTAATTTTACAATTGAGACAACTAGTACAATGTTTCAATTTCCCAAAAACCAGTCCACCAATGAATACAAAACCATCCTTCAAGGATACCGGTGAATTCCACTTGATGTTGTTAAGAAGTCACATCACCTATAATATGAAAGAAAAAAATAAAATAACTATACAACCTTAAGTTCTCGTCAAAATAGACTTATTAGGTAATCAACCAATGCATATTGATGCTGAGTTTATGGAATCGGGTAAGCTCCTGTGATTTTGGAAATAACTTTAACAAAATTGCAATGTTATTGGGATTTCACCAAAATGACCATTCATTCAAACCTATGAAGTACTGGCGCAAGTTCAAACACAGCATTGAAATTACATGTCTACACAAGTAATAATTCTAATGCAATTACATATATTGGTGTCACGTGTCAAACACCAAACACGTCTTCAATGTATTTGTGTTACATAGATCTAAAAATACACTAAAACCGTATTGATGGTAAAAGTGAAAGTAAAATTTCAAGAACTAGAGTTAAGAACGTGGTGTTCACGAATGATAATCGTTTAAACAATAAGAACATCATGTAAAATCAATCAAAGTAAGAATGTTAATCAATCAGATTAACAACAAAACAATATCTAATTAGTGAAATTAAAATTTGTTGCATAAAAGTGAAGGTGAAGAGAAGAGGAGAAAAGGAAGTTTGTAATCCTTCACTTGAAAACGAAGTTTTGAGCTTGAAACCCTAATGCCTCTTCACTAATGCTACTACTAGAAGAATCAAGAGTGTTGTTTAGTATATATATATTTCAGTGTGTAGAGTTACCGTAATTGCCGTGTGTGTGAAGTAAACCCTAATGGTCAATTAGAGCGGTCGCTCATTTTCCCTATGTTATGATGATTGTGTAGGTTAGTTAGTTTCATCAAAAGGTTCATATAATTTCAATTAAATTAACAAATGTTGTATATTAATTATTTCAAATAAAAATAAATATTCCACAAATCCAAACTCATGACAAAAATATTGAAATTGTACCGGGGTTCGAACTTTGACTCATTCGCTTATGTTTGTGAAATTCAATGGTTATTTATTATTTATCTATTATAAACAATAACAATACGGTAAAAAAAATATAACAATACTTGAATTATCAAATTTTATATTTCAAGTGATTATTTTTATGACACTTCATTGACAAGACCTTAAAATATCATTAGTTTAATAGTTTAACTGTTTAATCTTTATTAATTTATCTATATCTTCAAAATAAAGATTCAATAGTTTTTTTGAATTCTTAAGTTTATAATATTTGAATATCATAGCATTGACAAGTCATCTACAATGTTCGATGCGAACTTGTATTACAAAATATAATGACCAAAATTGATAACAAAAAATTTAGAGGAATCAAAGTTTTAAGGAATATTTTAGAGAGGCTAAAATTAAAAGTTGATAGATTTCTATAGAACTCAAACATATTTAACCATTTATTTTATCATAAAAAAATATTATAATAAATATAAGAGAAATATTTGTCGTAGATAAATATATGCGCGAAATTCGTTCCCACAAATATAAACACAGAGAATCTACAATGAACACGATGCAAACATTTTAATAGACTTTTGAATAAAAATTAAAGGGTTAATATATGTTTACCTCCTGGAATATTAGCGGTTTCTTGTTATACTCATGTAAAAAAAAATTGTTTAGATTTCAACACTATAATTTGAAGATTTTTTAGTTTTGGATCTTCATGAATTTTAACTATACAAAATCTATGATATAACAGGGGTAAACTGAAATTCGCTCAAATTACAAGGGGCAAAAATACCTTAAATTTTCAAATTTGATGCTATGAAGGTCTAAAACCAAAGAATCTTCAAATTACATGTGGTTGATATCTAAACAATTTTTTTTTACGGGTAAACCATAAACGCTAATATTATAGGGGTAAACATATAGCAACGTTAATACTACACTAGTGTTTTACACATTAAGAAATTGAAAAATTTTTAATTTTTTTTGAATAAAAATTGATAAATATTTAATTAATTATTATTAATATCCTTTTTGTAGCCACTCTTAAACAATTTTTATTTTTTTTTGGGTAGGGGGGTGGGGGTAAAAATAGGTAGTTCCTCTAAGTAAAAGAAGGTAGTTGGTAATATGGTTGGCGCGCGCGTGTGATGTGTGTGTATACATATTAAACACATTAATTACACATTTATACATCAAAACTTTGGTAATGGAAACTTTGGTAATGGAAGAAATTGAGAGAACTTAAAATGGAGAGCATCTTCACCCAACACAAAGATAGACAAAGCGAAATTGCGGCACTAATTTTCTTCGTAATCCTATTTATTATCTTCTTCTAGATTCGACTCCTCGTGTTGACAAGGTACGTAATCAATTTTATCAGTTTATATGATCCTGATTATCGCTGTTTTGATTTGGTTTAGTGTGTTTCCCGCTAAATTTTGTTTTCTGTATTGTAATCAATGATGTTTCAGTGTTCATGGATTTGGATATTTCTACTGAAAATTTTGAACAAAGCTGATACACATGTACAGAGAATAATTAGACTTCTCTATAGGGTCTACTCCAAAAGCTTCTTTAATTTGCATAATATTTGCTCTTTTGGAAAATAAAAAGTGCATGTTTGGAGTCATATGAGTTTGATCAAATCACGAGACACTATTTTAAAGTGTAGGTTTTGCCAAAACTAAAGTGGCACACCTTGATTTTGCAAAACTCACCGTCCCTTTCTACCGCAACATCCCAATTCAAAAGTTGTAGAGTGTAGCTTTTGCAAAACCACAATGACTCATCATGATTACGGCAAACCCACCGTTAATCCTAACATACCATAGAGGCCCAATTTGGATTATCTTCACATTGTATGTTTGGTTCTACAGTGAGAAAAATTGATTTTGAATGAATTGATTCCGTAAAATTGATTCTGGCTAAAAATGAGTTGGAGTTAATGTGATTTATGTTTGGATACATTCATGTAAAATTGAGTTGACAATAAATTTGAGTGTAAAGATCAATTCTAGAATTGGAAGCTACGATTTTTAGCTTCAAATGGAAATGTGGAATTAAATTTGGAGGCAAAATCAATTATACTTTATAGGAATCAAACATGCAAACAATTGAAAAAATTTGTGGTTCTTCACCGGTGAAAAAATCGTTGGATATTTATAGGTATTTACGGATAAGGTAAATGAGAAATCTTGTGAAAAAAGGTATAGAAGTTAATTTCAACTTTGGTGAGAAGTTATTGGTTAAATAACTGTATTATTACAAGATTCTCTTACTATTTCTTTTTCCATAAGTGTTTGTGGAGAAGTTTATTCAAAGTGACTCAACGCAATATGTTTTATGTAGAGGATTTTCAAAAGAGGAACAAATGCATACCTTAATTGCGTGTAGAACACCATATGTTTACCTCACCATGCCCCTTAATTGACAAATACACCATTGATGGAGAAACCTGCATCATAATTCGATCCTCTTTTGTCATTCTCATTGAAAACTTGTGGCCTACTAGCTGGATTTTGTCTTTGTTTTTCATATCTAGCTAAAATTTGGTATTCATGAGGCGACACATAAATTGATTTGTGTCACGTTCAATAGTACACTCGTCTGTTCATGATCAACTTACTTGCCAGTTGTTTGGTTAAGGTTTCTGTGCAAGTCCTTTTTTCTTTACTAGCATTATTTTTTTTATTTTTTTGAAGAAGCTTTACTGGCATTGTTATATATAGGATTTGGTGGAATGTATCTGCTCATATATCAGATTACATCCTCTTGGCTTATCTTGATCTGATTCTAATTTTATAATCTCACAAGAAATCAAAAGGCTTATCACAATGAAGGCTTTGATTCTAGTTGGGGGGTTTGGAACTAGGTTGAGGCCATTGACTCTCAACTTCCCTAAACCTCTTGTTGATTTTGCTAACAAACCCATGATTCTGCATCAGGTAAAGCTATTTAAAACTATTTTTTTTCCTACATGTATTAAATCTTATATGTTATAGAATATATCAGGGATATGCTTTGTTGTTGAATGCTTTCTTAATGCAACATATGACGCCTTTCTTTCTTCATATATAACAGGGATGCGTATTTTCTTTTTAAAATAAAATAACCAATCAGATTTGGACATTTGGAAAACCATATTTTTTACTTTTACGTGCATATTTTATTTTTATTTCCCTTTATATGACAAAATATACTATCTTACTGATTTGCCTTTTACATATTTTAATTTCGTTTGTGTTTCAGATAGAGGCTCTTAAGGCCACCGGAGTTACTGAAGTGGCACTGGCCATCAATTACCAACCAGAGGTATGGAGGATCACACCTCTTCTTAAACATTATTTTCGGTGTGCCAGAGTATCGAACCTAGGACACTAAGGTTGAAGAATAGATTTTCAACCAAGTGATTATAGGATAACCAGCTTGTTAGGGAACATGACATCCATGGAAGGAATGTGAGAAAAGCTATGAAAGTATATGAATATTATTACAATTGAGAAAGTTGGTTACAATGTGACACCTTAAGCCTATTTATAGGCACTAACTAACTAGTAACTATATGACTAACATATATCTCTAATACAGCTCTTAAAACATTGTTTTAGTCAATGCTTCAAAAAGAATTTGCAGCAAAGTTTCTTCATTTTGACTTCTGTAATAATTCCTAATTCAGGTTATGTTGAATTTCTTGAAGAAGTTTGAAGCAAAGCTTGGCATTAAGATTAGTTGTTCGCAAGAAACTGAACCATTAGGAACTGCAGGCCCTCTGGCGCTAGCTAGGGACAAGCTGATAGATGATTCCGGAGAGCCATTTTTTGTTCTCAACAGTGATGTTATCTGTGAGTACCCACTTAAACAAATGATTGAATTCCACAAATCCCATGGAGGGGAGGCTTCCATAATGGTAACAAAGGTAAGGAAGTTAAAGAAAATATTTGCAAATATGCGAGACTATATATTATATATATAATATACTCCAAATTATATAATTTTTCATCTACTTGTGCAGGTTGATGAGCCATCAAAATATGGTGTGGTTGTGATGGAGGAAACAACAGGGCAGGTTGAGAAATTTGTTGAAAAACCTAAATTGTTTGTTGGTAACAAAATCAATGCTGGAATTTACCTATTGAACCCCTCTGTTTTGGATCGGATTGAACTGAGGCCCACTTCTATTGAAAAAGAAATTTTTCTCAAGATCGCTGCGGAGAAAAAGCTATATGCAATGCTCCTGCCAGGATTTTGGATGGACATTGGACAACCTAGGGACTATATCACTGGCTTGAGGCTTTACCTGGACTCACTGAGGAACAGGTCTTCTTCTAAGTTGGCCAGTGGCTCTAACATTGTGGGGAATGTCATTGTGGATGAAACAGCAAAAATCGGTGAGGGATGTCTCTTTGGACCTGATGTCGCTATAGGTCCTGACTGCATTGTTGAGCCTGGTGTGAGGCTCTCACGCTGCACAGTAATGCGAGGAGTCCGGATTAAGAAACATGCTTGCATATCCCACAGTATTATTGGGTGGCATTCCTCTGTTGGGCAATGGGCTCGAGTGGAGAATATGACTATCCTTGGAGAAGATGTCCATGTATGTGATGAGATTTACAGCAATGGTGGTGTGGTTTTGCCCCACAAGGAGATTAAGTCGAATATTCTGAAGCCAGAGATTGTCATGTAAGATCAATGTTGCTTGGCATGTGGTGAGGAGGTAGTAATTTATTGAGTGGTGAGGAAATATGTTTGTTTTCATTTCATTTTTTCTTCATCCCATTGCCTCTTTTTTTTTTTTTGAAGAAGCTAAATTAGCCCACTTAAATTGACACTGGAGAGAATCGAACCTGAGACCTCGAGGAGGAGCACACTCCCAAGTCCCAAGCCAATACCACTATGCCAACCCAAGTGGGTTTCATCCCATTGCCTTTCTCTCTGCGGTGTACAAGTCAGTTTTTGGATTAGATTGAGTGATGACAGTACAATGTTGAAAGGTCATAATCTTTGTATAAATTTGGTCTTATGTGCAAAAGTTGTGTAATTTTAATTTATGTATAGAAATACATTATCAATTAGTTTGTTCTATCAAATCTTTACAATTCATTAATTGAGCAATCTAATTTAATTAATGAATGGTTGTTTTATACACCATGATCGTTTGGTGTTGTGACGGGTGCTAATGATGCTATTGATCACAAGACTGGCTTGAGTAGGGGTTTTGGCTTTGTCATTTGTTAGCAGAGAAGATGCTCAGGGGAATATTAACAAACTCAATGGGTATTGCTTCAAGAATCTCAGCCTTACAGTTGAATGGGCCACCCTAAAAACAAACTAAGTATAAATATTGGCTGCTTTTGAGTTTTTTATATTGCCCCCCTTTTCTTCTTTGAATATTTGTAGCAATAATCTGAGTTCTGGACCATTTGTTTCCTGTACCAATGTGTTTATGTTAAATGACGGTTGTTTACTCTTTCGAATAAATGTGTGAGAAGATGCATGATATGAAACTCTGAGTTTTTGTTTTTTTGCCTCAATTCTGTGTTGCTTGCTACTTCACTAAGACTAGACTTTTTCTTGAATGGAAAATATTAGTACATGATCATTAAGGATGGTTTGATTCACAAAACACTAATCAGTGATACATTATAGTCTAGGATAAGACAAATTGTATAGGATAGACACGAGAGAGACAGTCTTTTGAATTGAAGGGACAAGAGTTCATGTTTTTGTGCAGTCTTTTGCTACATCTTTTTTGGTTTCATGACAGTTTCTAAATCAAACGGGGTATAAAAAGGTTATGTCCAATTCTATGTTTTTTAGCAAATTAAACATACTCTAATATTACGCCGATGAAGGTGTGATGAAACTTTTGATCACATTTTCACTCCGTTGCACATCCACACTCATTCAACTTAAGAGACTTGTATATTTGGTTCACCAAAAGCCTAATGTTGGCAGAACCAATCAATACAGAACTTATCGAATCAATTGAGTTCAAATGTAGACCTCACGTACATATAGAACCAAGTAAAGAGCAATCAAATTTGGAATATTGATGACCCTGTAACTTGAAAGGTTTCTTGAAACACTTCAAATTAGGAAAGAAGCCATATGAAAAGATGAAACAGTGAACAAAGAAAATTGACTACCATAATAAGAATCTTATTAGTGACGATGGACAAGGACCTACCCAGCAAGTATTTATTAGTACTATACTACTCTTCACAAATATAGGTAACCCTGCTTATGAATCATACCATACACACCATATGCCATTCCGATCATGAGAACTTCAACAATGACAATCCAAAAGGAGCAAAATTGCTAAGAAACTTTTGAAGATGTATGATAGGCTGATAGGTCCCAAGTTTTCCTACTACGCGATGCTATCGTACACCAAAAATGAAGTACCAGAATTAGACAAACACAACAACTTCACGAGAAGCAGTATAGAAAATGGACTGCTAAGTAGAAAACTACTAAGCACTAATGTTCAAATGCATAACTTTTTAATTTAACATGTGCAGATAGAGAACCTAATTATGATTTTCCATTACTAGGGACAGATACTCAATAAGGCAAGAGCTAATTTAGTTTGTACAGTTATCATTTGTCTTTCAACTTTAATGCTTAAAAGACAATCCTCACAAACTCTCAAATTATTGAAAATCCACGTCGAAGTTCCAGGAGCAATGCTTATAAGTAACAAAAGAAATTCCCAGCTTGTCGTTGCGAGTACCTAATGTAGTTTACTTCTATTATTCATTGAAATTTGTATGGTTGAAGTTATTAATGGCTCATATCCTGCCAAGTATATTATCCAACATTTCAAATATCTCAAAGGATTTTGGTTGTGAAATATCTCCAGAAAAAATTCATAAAGTTCACTATCAACTTCAGTTGGGCTACATCTAAGACTTTCTGAATATTTGAATAATTCATCCTCCTTCTATAAGGTTCATCAATAACCCTGTCCTCTCCAATTATAGTGACCCTATCAGGCACCACATTAATTTATGAGTTGCTCCAACATCACCAAAGCGAGGCATATACTCATGAATAATGGTGTTCCAAGAAACCAAGTCTCATTGATGCATATTGTTGTGGTGTGTCATTTTAATACTCCTAATTGCTTTACTTGGAGATAAACTAAATAAGGTTTTATGTATACATATGCTTATTAAATTTATGCATCCACTCTGTAGTGTGTATGAATATACATGTGCATGCATGTATGTAAGTTCCTTTGGCAAAAAAATTTCAAAGTTGATGTATCAATGAGAAAAACAGCTGCAAACCATGGCACCACTTTTCTATGATCAATATGATTTGGAAAGAAAAACACACAAAGGGACACTTTCCAATCATATATTCAAAACTACCCCCACTAATGCGTTTAGAAGTGCATCACGAGCTGTGAAAACTGTAAATAACTAGTCATTTGATGCTGGCAAAATTGTCATCGTCAATTAAGTAGGTTTTTGTATGGAGTTCAAGCGTGTGAATGATTAATCTCATATCAACTGTAAATAAGTTAAATGAATGATATATAACACATGTGACCTATATAGATTTTTTTTTGTTAAAAATTAAAAATGCTATTTTATAACAAAAATAAAATTTAAATTACCAACCTCTTTTGAATTTCTAAAAAAATCTCTTTTGAAAAAGTAGCCAAGTACCTTTTTCTTTATTGGGCATAGCGAAGTACTAGGGACTGTTCTAGATAACTCAATGTGTACATACATATACATCCATTCGTGCAAAACATGTTTTTAACTAACTTAATGTCCAATTCCCTCAAAAAAACTAACTTAATGTCCAATGAAAACATAATACTACTACAGTATAATTTTTAGTGCACGCCTGGCCTATGTTTGAGTCTAATAAAAATCTCAATCAGTCAACACGTGTTTCAAATTTGAAACACATAGTAGACAAAATAATAGCAAAAATAAAGGTATGCTGCATAAAAGAAAGTACATAACATCCAATCTAATTGCATTAGTGGTATCTGCAGCTTTCATTTTTGCATGCCATTCACATCCAAACACTTAGGACAAAGAACATGCATAGATAGTAAGATAGAGAGAGGAAAGAATGTTGGTATGTTTGTCTTTGTCCTATATAGTTGTTGGATCAAAGGATTTTCACTTGCCAAGGTTATTCCTCCATCCTTCTAAATTCTAATAACCCTTGTTTCTTTTGCTTTTTATTTACACTGCCCCCAATTTCCTCTTCTCCCCAAGTCCCAACAAAAGGAAAAAGTTAAAAAGAATATTAGAAATAAATAAATAAAATATAAAAGGAAAGGAAAATATAAATTATGTACTCGTATATGATTATATGATACTCCCTACGTCCCTTATTATATGATCTAGTAGCCTCTGTCATGTATGTCAATGCACAATTGTAAACTTAAATATCTTTAATAATCTATTAGGAAAAAATTATGAAAATTTGATATTTAAAAAATATTCATCGAGACGAATCCAACATCTTAAATGCTATATTTTGTCTTTATATATTAGTAGAAAAATAGAGTCAAATCATGCTATATGAATAGTACATATTTTAAAATTGGGTCATTTAAAACGGGACAGAGGGAGTACCAAACAAGATAAATAACTTTTATACGAGTTGTGTTAACTTGTGTTCTTATGACACATGTTAAGAATTTTAAAAGAAGTAATTTTACATTGATATGAACACTTTTTACATTAAAAGATTAAATGTACGACTTGTAAGGCAATATTACTGTATTAAATTTTTTAACACGTGTCTTTATAACATATGTTATCATTCACCTCTTTGTATAACCAAATTTAAACAACATTTAAGACGTGATTTAGACGTGATTAAACCATAACTATCATATCTTTAACTACATAAATATAAGAACACCTAAATTGTGGTTATTAATCGTCTAAATTTAGGGTGGATGAAGTTATGTTGGTGGTTAATGAATTTTAACACCTAGTATACCTATTAAACATAATTACTAACAACTTTTTGAATTATGATAACTAACCACTTAACAAGTACTCTTTTAGTCTTAAATATAAGACGAAATTCTTTTTTTAGATTTATTAAATAATTGATATATCTAATCTATAATATAAATCAAAAACATCATTTATTTAATGAATCTGAAAAACAATATTCTCTTATATTCAAAATGAAACCTAAGGGAGTAATTGTAATTGTGAAAGTTGTGAAATTATAGTCTTTGAGATAACATACCTGTCCAAACAATGCCTACTAGAAAAACTCCACCAACCCCAAAGGTGAAAGAATAGTGGTTTTGGACATTTTTGCAGGGCATTACATGACTCAATATTCCTCCAAACACACCCTTCCATGTGCTAAGTTCCGACATTCCCTTGGATTATTGTGGGAGCCTCTTTCTGCTTTACCAATGCTTTTGCCTTTTTGTACCGAAATAAAAAAACAGGACATATATGCTTATGCAATCAATCAATACCCCACAAAGTACTAAATATAATCTGTTAGATTTGCCCAATCAACTTCTTCCTTTTGGACTTTTCACCTTATCTGCCGATTCTCATTCCTTTTTTTAATCATTAAAAATTCCATAGAGAGAATAAAAATAATAAATAATTTATCTATATGGCAGTATTACAAAATGTTAACCATACCATGTTATCACTCTATAAATACATACGTAAAGCAATTCATTCATGGCATGCACATTTGAGTTGAGATCATTAATTCTACATAGTCTTATAATGAATAGGAAAATCCATGATCCTGTTGTGGTTAACTCTTCCATTATTTTGCTACAAGAGAGGTTTAGACAGTTGCAAAGAGTGAAAGAAATGAGGGAGAAGAGAGAGCTATTAAAAATGCTTGGCAATCATGAAACTAAACATTTGAATTCGAGTCGCGGCATAAGTCACGAACCAATTACAAGGCTGTTTTTCCACCCTGAATTGATCAACATCAATTCATCCGGATCACCATCACCACCTCATGTTTCTCTTTCACTATGGCCAACATCACAAGGCATGCAGGATGATAACAACAACACTAGCACTAGCACTAGCACGAGTAGTAGTGATACTGTTGAGACCCTAGTACTCTTCAAGAACTTCTGCTCACAGTCAAAACCCCTGCAGGCATCATGGAACAACGTCTATGACTCTGGTGTTGATACTTCTCTTCACCTGTAGCATTGTTTAATCCACTTTTAGTTGTATAACACTTAATTATAAATTATATGGTGAATATCTATCTATCTATCTATCTATCTATAAATGAACCATTTGTGTCTCATTTTATGGGTTATTGTAGGTTATTTTCTTTGATGTTCGGTCTAAAATCAAGTTGTGTATTGTTCTTAGTTTACATTAGTCTTTTACATCTAATAAATATGCTAAGTAATATTTTTTTAGTTAAAGGGAATCTGTATATGAAACCCTGTCTAATTGTATTACTATTGGCCGTAAACATACTATCTAACACTCTCTTTTTCAACGCTCTATTTATAATTGGATGAAATTCTTATAAATTCCACGCGATTTAGAGTGTTCTAGACGAATTTTATTGATCAAGTTGAAAAGAGATTGTGTTGCTAGCACTACTTTTATTGGAAAGTATCTTAACATAAGATTGGATGATAATGGACATGGTACATGTGGTAAAACTTGATTAATCAGTGAAGAAAATACCGAAATATGTAGAAGTCAAGAACAGATCTTTTTGAACAAGTATAGTAAACCCAGGTTTACAAAATTATAACAACTAAAGGGTGGTTTTATAGGGTGAGGAAGTGTCTCATATAGTTAAGAATGTGCTTAATCGTTTGAAATTACATACTAACCATTGATGTTATTCCCCGTAAGTAGAAACTCAGGTATCACCCATACACAAACTGAGACGATGGCCCAATCAGTATTGGTTCGACAAAAGATAATTAGTACCTCAAAACTCCTCTTATATCTGCTTTCTCTTGTTATTGTTGAATTGGTTCGACAAAAAAATAAGAAAAAGTGGCAAAGTTAGTAGCCATCAATTTCAAATATTGGTCCACCGTAGACTACATGTGACACTTCCACATCCTAGAAATTGCGCAACTAAAAATGAGTAGATGACTACAAAGCTCAAGATTGTCTTTTTCTGTATGTCAGTTTGTGTATGAAATGAACTCGCGAAGTCCAATCAACCTCAACCATTTCACATTTGCTTAATAACCTATAGTAGTCCTTTATTTTGTTTTGAGGTTATGCTTGCCAATTTGTATATATTCATCTTAGTGAGGATGAGTTGCATTGGTCCACATTATTTATGCTCGGGGGCTTACTGAAAACATAAATGCAGAGTTTGGTCCAGAAAAAGCAAAGTAATAGACTGATAAAAACAGGTATTAGTAAGCATAAAGTTAATATCCTATGTTGAAGTATATATGGGATTGCACTGAAAAACAATAATGGTTTGAACTTTGAAATAGGTTTTATAACGTATGAAGCACAAACACAGACCCCGACACTGGACATTCTTAGAAAGGAATTTAATTCCAATGGCATAAACAATGAAGCAGAGACACTTTGAGGGTTAAATGTGTTCTGGTGTCGGTCACTCGTCGATATCCGACACCTACACATATGATTACACTGAATTATGTAACTTTCTCAAATTATTATTGGTGTCGACGTATCATGCCATGTCTGACATGAAAGCACTAAAGGGGAATGCTAATTAAGTAGTAGTGCATCCTAAATTAAGTTATGTATATTATCAACTCTCACTATTAGGAAAAAAGAGAAGCAGAGGTTAAGCAAATAAATAAGGACTAGGAGACTTTGAGAAGCTTTTTCAGGGTGTTTTACACATTATAATACAAGGAATGTGCAATCTTCAAATGCAGGAGGACCTCATAACACAAATATAATTTTCAATAGAAACTGTTGGGAAATACCATCACAACATTTGTGAAATCAAACAAGCACTAAGCACAAACAAAAAAAAAATAAGAGAAGAGAGTAGAAGAATCGCAAATAAAATTTTCACATGGAAAACCTTCTTAATGTAAAATGGAAAAACCACGAGATTCAATTCAGAAAAATATTTCCCTTATAGAAAAGTAGGATTACAATAACTCTTGTAATAGAGTTTCTCTCTCAAACTCACCCGATTCGGATATGATATTTTATATCTACCTCTCAACACTCACAAATCTATGATGGAAACAAAACTTTCACTCAGAGGATTGCTAGAACTCTCTCACTATCACTCTTGGTTTTCTTCTCTTGGATAAGATGATCAAACTCCGCGCAAATTTTCCTATTTATAGGAGAAGAACGTGACTTCCTACATGAATGAAGATGTTTCAAGAGAGATAGCTGATAATTAATTCTTAGATTTACAAAAATGTAGATGTTAAATGTGTAGTCTCAAGATTCAAAGATAATTTCAAGACCTTGAAATGTCAATACCCCTTTTTCATGCATTGAAATGATTGTGATGACCTGACTATAATGTTCCAATCAGGATAAGCCTCTGCTCAAGTTTTTTATGATTGCACATAATTATAGCCTTTTCTCTTTCTCCCTTGTGGCAAAGAAAAAACAAGCCATGAAATTTAGATGAAATGGGTATAAACAAATAATAGGAATAAACTTTTTTATTTGCAATTCTTGTAGGGATCCTTGTATATAGACTCTTATACCTTGCTTGGAAAATCAATCATCTAGATTCCTCTTTGCACAAGGAAATATGCTTAGATCGGACCTACTGGACTATTTATTTTTGATATATTGTACAATAAAGTATAAACACCAAAATCAGAATCTTAATCAGAATAATAAGATAATTTGTTTGACAGAATTTTGTTATCCCTTTAGGTACTATTGTGGATGTCCTCTGAATTTACTTTTTGTACCATGTGCAATTATCCACTCTTATTTGGCAAGTTATCCATAAATTGAAGTTAAAAAAATTCTATTATATTTTTATAGAAAAAATATCTAAGATACCATATTTGGAATTTCCATACCTAAGATCTGGATATAAGAAAAGCATAAAAGTTTAGTATAATAAAATCATGTGACAGGGACATTCTAGAGAGCGAAAAAGTTTCAATTAAGCTACCGTGACACTGAAGGAACTGAAGTAGGACCAAAATTTGGAGTCCCAGACTTTGGAAAAAATAAATAGTCTCTATTATAAATTGTGCTTTTTTCTATCTATGACAAACCATATTAAAAGGGCAATACTTATAAGAAAATATATATTATGTCATTATAAGGAATATAGTTGCAAGGTTAGATATCAGAAGCTCCTGAAGAACCATGAGTTTCTCAATGCTCAAAATTTTGATAGCTATGCTCCTTGTGACCCTATCTTTTCAAGCATCAGGTAAAATCATCATTACCCTCATTTATGTTCTACTAAGTTTATCACATTCAGCTAGAGAGTTTACTTAGTGTTGTTTTAAAATGAGCTAAATTAAAAGTATATGTTTCATTTTGCAATATGTTATTTGATGATGATGAGTTATTATTGGAAAATTTCAGCACAATTCATGGAATGGTGCATAGCTGATGAGCAGACCCCAGATGATGATCTGCAGAAGGCTATGGATTGGGCTTGTCATGTGGGTGGAGCAAATTGTAGCAATATACAGGTGAATCATCCATGTTACCTTCCAAATACCATGAAGGATCATGCTTCCTATGTCTTCAACAATTACTATCAGAAGTTCAAGCACAAAGGAGGATCTTGCTATTTCAACTCTGCCGCAATAACCAGTGATCTTGATCCAAGTAAATACTCTCTCATAATTCATCTTAAAAGTTATTAATTTCAACGCATTGTACTTTATATCTAACAATTAGTAAGACATTGAATACCTCTATATATAGAACCAACACTTCTCCTCAAAGACGTGTTCGGTGTCCAATACGTGTTTGTGTCACACTCACACGATACCAACACATATAATAACAATCAATGAATTTATTTTCTCAAGTATTATTGGAGTCGACGTGTCAGTATCGCGTCCTTTGTCGGTGTCTCCGTAAGTGTTCATAGATGAATACCATATGGGACACAAAAGCCTTTTGATTTTACTTAAATGACTTTATCAATTGTTTCTATTTATCTGATTTTGAAACATTATCAGTCCAAATGATATGATTTTTCTTTGTTTAATTACAGGTCATGGCTCTTGCAAGTTTGAGTATATCCCTTGAATGAAGTTTGGGGTAATTTATTTTTTCAAAGTGAAGATAGTAATGAAGTCAATGAAATGTTCTGTCTGTGTCTCTTAAATTGTTGTTGTTTCATATCTTGATATGAAGTAGTATTACCATGGTGAAATGACATTGAATTCTTATTTTTCTGCAATTTTTTTTTCTACAGAGTTTAATTGGACTCGTGTAAATATTAACTGCCATAAGTTGTTTTTGTTTACTCGGGTTTAAAGTGAGTAAAGTGCAAAGAGAGAAAATCATATATAACAAATTTATGATAAAAAAATATCTACAAATATCTACATTTATTTTTTAGATTAATGGTTAATATCACTTACTTTACGGTGTAAAGTGAGTTTCCTTTAGAGGCGTCGAATATGTTGCTAATATAAAATGCTTTTGCACTCTTATTTTTTAGATTTGATTATAATTTTGATCATCTTATTTTCACAGATTTATGAAATTGATCCCTCATTTTAAAATCAACTAGTGTTGGTCCTTTTATCAAATTTGTGTACTTAACATTGGTTATTTGACACATTTTTTTATTTTTTTTGACAGAAGTTATTTGACACATTTTAAATGACATGATATATGACCTAACGATGTGAAATAATCAACAACCATAAAATTATTGAAAAACCAATTAAAAACTTTAGTTTCAACTCCAATTTCACCATTTTTAAGAAAAAAATTGATGGAGGGATAAAAATGAATGATTTTATAATTGAAGGATTGATTTCGTTAATAAGTAAAAATAGGAGGGTCAAAACTATAATTAAGTCTATTTTTATTTTAAGAATGTGACAACTATTAGATGGCAAACTATGTACTTTTAATGATGTTTTTTAAATAAAATAATTTTAAATGAATATAAAATTTAAACAACAACAAAGTCTTATCCCACTAAGTGGGGTTCAATACATGAATCAAATTATGTCATAATGTTTATCTAATCTACTCTTCGTACTGCAACATCTACCGGTCTTCTCATTACATGTCCAAACCTCCTAAGCCTATTTTCTACCATCTTTTCTATTATAGGTGCTATCCCGACTCTCTTTCTAATGGTGTGATTCATAATCATATCTTGTTTAGTCTTACCACTCATCCAACATAACACCTCATTTCCTCTACGCTTACTTGATTATCGTGTTGGTTTCTAACTGTCCAACTCATTGTACTATACAACATCGTTGATCTAACTACTGTTCGATAAAATTTATATTTAAAATAAATATATATTTTAAATATGGGATTCGCTAGAACACACCGACTAGTTTTTATGCGGGACTATTTTGCAAGTTATAACTAAAAAAGTTGATAAATATACCTTGAGGTGTATGTTGCTATAACACACCTTCTAACTAATAAGTGAGTGTATGTTAGCAACTCCTATAAACATTTGCTAGAATACACCCACTTATTTTTTAGGAGTGTTTTAGCAAGTGATAATTAAACAGTGGTTAAATGCAAGAATAAATTGATATTAGAAAAAAGATAAAAATTCCAAATTGTGTAAAAAATTAGCATAATTTTAATAAAACTCTTGACACTACACCAATTAAAGAATTTCAATTTTTTCAAAAAATAAAAAAATTGTAAGTAACTAATAATTCTATTATATATGTTAGATGAAATAAATAAATGTATGACATAGGAAATGTATTTAATTTGATAAAAAAAAATAATATTTATATTCATATTTTTTAATTTTTAATAGCTATTTTGATGTTTTATGCTATTAACTTAATTGTTGTGATTTTATTTTTATTATTTTCCGTTTTTAGCAACATTAGTTTGTGTTTTTTTTTGAAGTACACAATCAATTTAATTGAATGAATATTTTTTTAAGTAGATAAATGTTGATAGGGTGTGAATAATCTGGAATATTTGTCCTCTCAAAAAAAGAAACTGTGATATTTGCAAACAAATAGAGTTTAGCTCGTGAAATGCTTAAATTTAGGGGTGGGAATGAGCCGGGGCTGAGCCGGACTTTGCTTAAATAGGCTAGACTTAGTTGAAAAAACTAAAGCATAAGCCTTGGCCTTTTATCTGTCAAAGACTTTATTTTAAGCCTGACCTGACCTATTAGTCTGTCTAAAAGCCTAGTTTGTGTTATAAATTTCATACAGAGTCTGTTCATAAAAAAATTCCTTTCAATTTGTGCAACATACTTAATATAGAGATAAACATTAATTAAATACAAATTAAACTAATAAAACACAATTGGTTTGAGTAACTCTTGCCTCGTTAGATGAAATACTATATACGAGGGAAATACTAAATACAAAATAAATAAATAAAAACTGAAATAATAATAATTGTGGTACGAGAATTTGAAGGATCATTAATTC